>Ga0207695_10001107_pt1 | contig 46846 bp, 44 predicted proteins | sample KBSC54metaG_FD_184354 | JGI IMG/M metagenome (GOLD analysis project Ga0207695, IMG submission 184354) | Corn rhizosphere microbial communities from Kellogg Biological Station, Michigan, USA - KBS C5-4 metaG (SPAdes) (version 2) | ecosystem: Host-associated > Plants > Roots > Rhizosphere > Soil...
GCTACATGCGCCACCGCGCCAACTCGCTCTGGCTCACCATCATGCTGCATGCGCTGAACAACATGACAGCGGTGGTGCTGACGATGTGGCTGGGGGGCTAGCCCGGCCGTCGCTCCACGCTCCGTCAATCCAGAGTCTTTCTACGGAGGCAGTCTGGATTGCTTCGTCGCAAGGGCTCCTCGCAATGACTCGGTGAGAGAGCCGCGCAAGGCAATTGCGGGCGCAATTTTCATTTTGTATGTTGGGTAGAGAGGATCGTCAGTCTCGCTATAAAGTTGTCGCGAAAGGCGTGCATGTCCGAACTCGAAAATGCTCGTCCCCTAGGCGCGGACCCATCCCCGCAACCTCGCACATTCGATTTCTTCGAGACCTTGTTGGTCGCGCTGATCACCTACGCGGTGTTCCTATTCGCAGCCCAGCTCACGATCATGTTGAGCTTACCGGCTTTCATGAACGGCTTATCGTCGGAGCAGTACGACATATTGTGGAAGCAACCGGTCCGGCAGGGCGCGGCGGTGATTTTGGCGACTCCGGCTGCGATCGCCGTACTTTGGGTTGCGATCCGGCGAGCGGGCAGGGAATTCACCGATTATTTGGCTCTGAATTGGCCAAGCCGAGACGACATCGTCATTGTTCTTGGCATCACGATAATTTTTTTGACGGTCGAAGCCTTCATAACGATCAAACTTGGAATAAGGCGACCTCAAACAAACTCGGATCTCGTCGTTGGAGGTGCAACGGGACTGATGCTATTCGCGGTGATCATCTGCGTCGCTGCTCCGGTCCTCGAGGAGTTCGTATTTCGTGGATTTATGTTTCGAGGGTGGTCTCAGTCGTTCCTGGGTCCGATCGGTGCGATCGTGCTTACGTCCGTGCTATGGGCGATGCTGCACAGCCAGTACGGTTGGTATGAGCGCTCCTGGATATTCGTTGACGGTCTCGTACTCGGTTACTTTCGCCTTCGTTCCAATTCGACGTGGCTGACGGTCGTCGCTCATTCAGCGATGAATATGGCTATCCTGTTTTTGGGCGGACCCTACGTCTAGCTCTCACGCCACCAGCGCGATCGCGATCGGCATCGTGATCGCCGCCAAAATCGTCTGCAGCGTGATGATCTGCGCCAGCAAGGGCGCATCGCCGCCCATCTGGCGGGCCAGCACATAGGCGCTCGGCGAGGTCGGCACGGCTCCGCAGATCGCGACGATCGCGAGGTTGGTCCCGGTGAGCCCGAACCACATCGCAAGAACCAGCGCGAGCACGGGCATCAGCACAAGCTTGAACGCCACGCCAATGGTCACGCCCACGCTCGGGCGAAGCAGGCCCTTGAGCTGGAGGCCGGCGCCGGTGACGAGCAGGCCGATCGCAAGCGAGGAGCGGCCGAGCGCGTCGGCGACCTCGTGCCAGATCTTTGGCAGTGGCAGGTGAATGACGTTGATCACGAGGCCGATGATGCAAGCCCAGATCAGGGGATTGCGGACCACGGTCATGGCGATCGCGCGCGCGGACTGCTTCTCGGGCGATGCGTAATGGGCGAGCACCGCGACGCTGAACACGTTGACCAGCGGAATGATGGCGACCATCGCGACCGAGGCCAGCGCCAGTCCGACCTCGCCGTATAAATTGGCAGAAACGGAGAGCGCGACATAGGTCTGCCAGCGCGTTGCGCCCTGGAAGATCGAGGTGAAGGCGGGGCCATCGATGTCGAGCCGCGCCAGCGCAGGCCGCAGCGCCAGGCAGAGCAGCGACATCGCCAGCGCCGACAGCAGCAGCGCGCCGCCGACGCCTGCGACCGGCACCTTTGAGAGATCAGCCTTCACCAGCGTCTGGATCAGGAGCATCGGGAACAGCACGAAATAGGTGAGCCGCTCCAGCCCGTGCCATTGTGTGTCGAGCCGCATCAGGCTGTGCCGGAGCACCACGCCGAGCACGATGAGGATGAAGACCGGAAGCAGCGCCGCGATCACGACGGCCATGGATCAGCCAGTTCCCGGGCTGGCGCGAAGATTGGCGAGCCGGTCGAGCGCGCCTTGCAGGATGAAGATGGCGGCGTGCTCGTCGATCACTTCGGCGCGTTTGGCGCGGCTGACATCCATGCCGATCAGTTCGCGCTCGACGGCTGCGGTCGAGAGCCGCTCGTCCCAGAAGCCGATCGGAAGCGGGGTCAGGTTAGCCAGGTTGCGGGCAAACGCGCGGGTCGATTGCGCGCGAGGGCCCTCGCTGCCGTCCATGTTGATGGGAAGGCCGAGCACGAAGCCGACGATTTTGCGTTCGGCCGCGATGGCGAGGAGGCGGGCGGCGTCCTGCTTGAACTGCTTGCGCTGGATGGTCTCGACACCGGTGGCCAGCCGCCGGTCCGGATTGGACACGGCAACGCCGATGGTCTTGGTGCCCAGATCAAGCCCGATCAACCCGCCGCGTTCGGGCCAGTGGGTTGCAGCATCGACGAGGGGCAGGATAAGAGCCGGCATGGACTAGCGCATATCATGCGTCGCGCTGCGGAGTGAACCCCGAACGATGGATGCCCTGACACTATTCGGCCTGTTTGCCGTCACCGCGATGCTGGTCTGCTATGCCGTCGAAGACCGCAGTCCCTGGTTCGTGCTGCTGTTCGCCGGAGCTTGCGCGCTTGGCTCGGCCTATGGCTTCCTGCAGGGTGCCTGGCCGTTCGGCCTCGTCGAGGCGATCTGGGCCGTTGTGGCGTTGCGGCGATGGTGGATCAGGCCGCGATGATGTCTTCGTCCCTGGTCAGGCAAGTCAGGAAGCCTTGAAGCGCGCTGGTTTGATGACCTGTGCGGCGCTGGATGAACAGTGTCTCGACGCGGGCATGCGACGGGCTCAGCGTGTGCATGGTCACGCTGCCGTTCATCGCGCTGCGCTCGACGACCGCGCGGGGCAGGAGCGTGACGCCCATGTCGGCGGCGACACAGCCGATCATGCCATCCAGTGTGCCGAGCTCGAAACGCGCTGCCGACGGCCAGCCGAACTCGACGAAAATCTGCTCGAGCCGTTGGCGGTAGGTGCAGCCGGTGCGGAACGCCAGCGCGGTCGGGCCTGACTCGGGCGTGCCGGCGCGCAGCTCGGCGAGTGAGGACCAGCGTCGTGCGCTGACCAGCACTAGCTCTTCGCGGAAGGCGCTGGTTGCGGTGAGATCCGCATGCGAGATGGGGCCGGCGACGAAGGCGCCATCGAGCGTGCCTTCGAGCACACCGGCGACGAGATCGGCGGTCGGCGACGTCCGCAGGCTCAGGCGCACGGCCGGGAAGCGGCGGTGGAAATCGGCGAGCAGTGGCGGCAGCCGCACCGCGGCCGTCGTTTCCATGGAGCCGATCGAGAGCGGCCCTTTCGGCTCGCCATCGTCGCGCGCCGCGAGCACGGCTTCGCGTGACAGTGCAGCCATCCGTTGGGCATAAGGGAGGAGGCGCTTGCCGGCACCGGTTAGCGCCATGCCGCGGCTGTGGCGCTCGAACAGCGGCGTGCCGATCTCGGCTTCAAGGGCCTTGATGCGCTGGGTGACATTGGACTGCACCGTGTTGAGCTCTTCGGCGGCGCGCGTGATGCCGCCGGTGCGGGCCACCGCGGCGAAGGTCTGGATATCGCTCAGTTCCATGGTGCCGTTTCGCTTTTGTGATGGCTACGTTCGCAAGAATTCATTTTTAGAGAATGCTATTCGCGCCTAATCTTCCTGTCCAGAGGTTGAGAGCCCATGCCGATCACCACGCCGTTGACGGAGCTTCTTGGGATCAGGCATCCGATCCTGTCGGCGCCCATGGATACGATCGCGGGCAGCCGGCTGACCCGCGCCGTCAGCGAGGCCGGCGGTTTTGGCATTTTGGGCGGTGGCTACGGTGACCGTGCGCGACTTCAGGCCGAGACGGCGGAGCTGAAGGGCTTTGCACCGTTCGGCATCGGCTTCATCACCTGGAGCCTGGCAAAACAACCCGAGCTTCTCGACATCGCGCTCGAGGCCCGCCCGCAGGCGGTGATGCTGTCGTTCGGCGATCCCGCGCCGTTCGCGCCGCGCATCAAGGCGAGCGGCGCGCGATTGATCTGCCAGGTGCAGAGCGAGGACATGGCGAAGCAGGCACTCGATGCTGGCGCGGAGATCTTGATCGCGCAGGGTACCGAGGCGGGTGGCCACGGTGCGTCGCGCACCACGGTCGACATTGTGCCGGCGATCGTCGATCTCGCGGCCGGGCGCGTGCCAGTCGTCGCGGCCGGCGGCATCGCCGATGGTCGCGGTCTTGCGTCGATGATGATGCTGGGGGCATCCGGCGTGCTGGTCGGGACACGCTTCTATGCAAGCGTCGAGGCCAATGGCGCCGCCGAAGCCAAGGAGCGCATTCGCTTAGCTGATGGCAACGGTACCGTGCGCGGTGTCGTCGCTGATTGGTCGCGAAAACTGTTTTGGCCCGCGCCGTTCACCGCGCGCACGCTGGTCAACAACCACATCAAGACCTGGACCGGCCGTGAGGTCGAGCTGCTGCAGCGCGCAGACGACATCGCCAGGGAGTATGCCGCGGCAAAGATGGCGGGCGATTTCGAAATTGCGGCCGTCTTTGCGGGAGAAGCGGTCGGCCTGATCCATGATATTCCACCGGCGGCCGAGATCGTCGAACGCATTGCGTCCGAGGCGGAGCAGTTGCTTGCCGGCCGGCGCAACTCCATCGCGTCGCTCGCCTGAAGCAGGAGAAACCCACCATGTGGCCCGACTGTCGACTGATTGATCTCTTCAAGACCGAATTTCCGATCGTTCTGGCGCCTATGGCCGGCGTGATGGATGCGGAGCTGGTGATTGCGGTCGCTGAAGGCGGTGGGCTCGGCTCGCTGCCGAGCGCGATGCTGTCGCCGGAGAAGGCGCGCGAGCAGGTCAACATCATCCGCCAGCGTGTGAAGACGCCGGTCAATATGAACTTCTTCTGCCATACGCCGATTGAACTCACGGCCGAGGCCGAAGCGCGCTGGAAGCAGCGGCTTGCTGGTTATTACACCGAGCACGGTCTCGATCCCGCCGCGCCCATCAACGCCGCAAACCGCGCGCCGTTCGATGCCTCGTTCTGCGAGGTCGTCGAGGAGCTGAAGCCGGAGGTCGTCAGCTTCCATTTCGGCCTGCCGGAGCCGGCGCTGCTCAAGCGCGTCAAAGCGGTCGGCTGCCTCGTCATCTCATCCGCCACGACGGTGAAGGAAGCCGTTTGGCTGGAACAGCGCGGCGTCGACGCCGTCATCGCGCAGGGCGCCGAGGCCGGCGGTCACCGCGCCATGTTTCTGACTGACAAGATCTCGGAGCAGCCCGGCACGTTTGCTTTGGTGCCGCAGGTCGCCGATGCCGTGAAGGTACCTGTCATCGCGGCCGGCGGCATCGCCGACGGGCGCGGCATCGCAGCCGCCTTCGCGCTCGGTGCCTCCGGCGTGCAGATCGGCAGTGCCTATCTGCGCTGTCCGGAGTCCAAGGTCAGCGCGGGCGGCCGCAAGGCGCTCGCCGAGGGGCGGGACGATTCCACCGTCATCACCAATGTGATGACCGGACGGCCGGCGCGGGGTGTCCAGAACCGACTGATGCGCGAGGCCGGCCCGATTTCGCCGGATGCGCCGCCGTTTCCTCATGCGGCGACCGCGCTGGGGCCGCTCAAGGTGGCTGCCGAAAAGCAGGGCATGGTGGACTTCACCAATCTCTGGGCAGGGCAGGCGATTGGCATGGGCCGGGAGCTTCCGGCCGCCGAATTGACCCGTGATTTGGCAAAATCGGCCCTGTCGCGCCTCCGCCAGATGGCTGTGTAGTTCCGGCCCCGGTTGCGGCGCAAAACCGGCCTCTGCTATACGGCACATAGGTTTTGCCGTGAGAGGCCTTATATAATGTCCGTCGACGCCGCTACCGTCCGCCGCATCGCGCATTTGGCGCGCATTGCGGTTTCCGAGGACGAGGTTCCGCATCTGCAGGGCGAGCTCAACGCCATGCTCGCCTTTGTCGAGCAGCTCTCGGAGGTCAATGTCGAGGGCGTGGAGCCGATGACCTCGGTCACCCCGATGCAGATGAAGAAGCGGCAAGACGTGGTCAATGACGGCGAGATCGCCGACGATATCGTTGCCAACGCGCCTGCGACCGAAGGTCACTTCTTCCTGGTGCCGAAAGTCGTCGAGTAACTCTTAGGACGCCGTGCGATGTGCATGCTTTGCGACGATGAGAAGGCCTATCAGGCCTATATGAACTACCTCGACAAGATGGAGCGGCAGGGCAAGGCTGCCGACCCCAACGTCGCCGTCAATGCCGTGCTCGACGAAATGCAGGCCGCCGCGAATGCGGCCGCCAAAAAAGACGACCCGGCCAACGACAAGACCCTGTCTCCTTTCTTCTGCAGCCCGATCAATAAATGACCGATTTGACATCGCTGACGCTCGCCGAGGCCCGCAAGGGTCTCGCCGACAAGACTTTCACGTCACTCGAGCTGACCGACGCGCATCTTTCCGCGATCGAGAAGGCGCGTGTGCTCAATGCCTTCGTGATGGAGACGCCCGACCAGGCGCGCGCCATGGCAAAGGCCGTGGACGAGAAGATCGCCAAGGGTGAGGGCGGCCCGCTCGCCGGCATCCCGCTCGGCATCAAGGATCTGTTCGCGACCAAGGGCGTGCGCACCACGGCCTGCTCGAAGATCCTCGGCAATTTCGTGCCGACCTACGAGTCCACCATCACCTCGCAGCTATGGCGTGACGGCGCGGTGATGCTCGGCAAGCTCAACAATGACGAATTCGCGATGGGCTCGGCGAACGAGACCTCGTGCTTCGGTCCCGTGGCTAATCCCTGGCGACGCGAAGGCTCCAACACCTCGCTGGTGCCGGGCGGCTCGTCCGGCGGTTCGGCCTCGGCCGTCGCGGCGCTGCTCTGCATGGGCGCGACTGCGACCGACACCGGCGGCTCGATCCGCCAGCCGGCCGCGTTCACCGCGACTGTCGGCATCAAGCCGACCTATGGCCGCTGCTCGCGCTGGGGCATCGTCGCCTTCGCATCTTCCCTCGACCAGGCCGGTCCGATCGCGCGCAGCGTCCGCGACAGCGCGATGCTGCTGCGCTCGATGGCCGGCCACGATCCCAAGGACACCACCTCGGTCGACATCGCCGTGCCTGACTACGAGGCCGCGATCGGCAAGTCCGTGAAGGGGATGAAGATCGGCATTCCCAAGGAGTATCGTCTCGATGGCATGCCGGCCGAGATCGAGAAGCTTTGGAGTGAGGGCGCCGCCTGGCTGAAGGCGGCCGGGGCTGAGCTCGTCGAGGTGTCGCTGCCGCACACGAAGTACGCGCTGCCGGCTTACTACATCGTGGCGCCGGCGGAGGCTTCCTCCAACCTCGCGCGCTATGACGGCGTTCGCTACGGCCTGCGCGAGCAGGGCAAGAACATCATCGAGCAGTACGAGAACACCCGCGCCGAAGGTTTTGGTGCCGAGGTACGCCGCCGCGTCATGATCGGCACCTATGTGCTCTCGGCCGGCTATTACGACGCCTATTATCTGCGCGCCCAGAAGGTACGCACGCTGATCAAGAAGGACTTCGAGGATTGCTTCGCCAAGGGCGTCAATGCGATCCTGACGCCTGCGACGCCGTCGGCCGCCTTCGGCATCGGCGAGAAGGGTGGCGCCGATCCCGTTGAGATGTATCTCAACGACATCTTCACGGTGACCGTGAACATGGCCGGCTTGCCTGGCATAGCTGTGCCCGCCGGCAAGGACGCGCAAGGCCTGCCGCTCGGCCTGCAACTGATCGGCCGTCCGTTCGAGGAAGAGACGCTGTTCTCGCTCGGCGAAGTGATCGAGCAGGCGGCAGGGCGCTTCACGCCGGCGAGGTGGTGGTGAATGTCGCTGGCTTCATCGCAAGCCTCGACGGCGCGGCACCCGCGCCTGGCCTGAACGCGCCGCTCGCCGGTCTCTGGTGGGCTGCGAAGGGCGACTGGGACCAGGCGCACAAGATCGTTCAGGACGATAATGGCCGCGACGCCGCATGGGTGCACGCTTATCTGCACCGCGTCGAAGGCGATCTCGGCAATGCCGGCTACTGGTATCGCCAGGCCGGCCAGCCCGCGGCAAAGGATTCATTGGAAGCGGAGTGGAAGCGGATCGCTGCCACGCTGCTCGGGAGCACGACATGAGCACGGCCACGCATAAGCTTCTCAAGGGTGCCACGGGTGACTGGGAAGTGGTCATCGGCATGGAGATCCACGCCCAAGTGAGCTCGAACTCGAAGCTGTTCTCGGGCGCGTCGACCGCGTTCGGCGGCGAGCCGAACACCCACGTGTCGCTGGTCGATGCCGCGATGCCGGGCATGCTGCCCGTGATCAACGAGGAATGCGTCAGACAAGCTGTCCGGACCGGGCTCGGTCTCAACGCAAAGATCAATCTGCGTTCGGTGTTCGACCGGAAAAACTATTTCTATCCCGACCTGCCGCAGGGCTACCAGATCAGCCAGTACAAATCGCCGGTGGTGGGCGAGGGCGAGGTACGGCTCGAGCTCGACGGCGGGCGCAGCGTGACTGTTGGCATCGAGCGGCTGCATCTGGAGCAGGATGCCGGCAAGCTGCTGCACGATCAGTCGCCGACCATGTCCTATGTCGATCTCAACCGCTCCGGCGTGGCGCTGATGGAGATCGTCTCCAAGCCCGACATCCGCGATGCCGAGCAGGCCAAGGCCTATGTGACCAAGCTGCGCTCGATCCTGCGCTATCTCGGCACCTGCGACGGCGACATGGAGAAGGGCTCCTTGCGTGCCGACGTCAACGTCTCCGTGCGCAAGCCGGGCGCGCCGCTCGGCACCCGCTGCGAGATCAAGAACATGAACTCGATCACCTTCATCGGCCAGGCGATTGAGTACGAGGCAAGGCGCCAGATCGAAATCCTCGAGGATGGCGGGCAGATCGACCAGGAAACGCGGCTCTACGACCCCAACAAGGGCGAGACACGCTCGATGCGCTCGAAGGAAGAGGCGCACGACTATCGCTACTTCCCCGATCCGGATTTGTTGCCGCTGGAGTTCAGTCAGACTTTCGTCGATGAGCTGAAGGCGAAGCTGCCGGAATTGCCGGACCAGAAGAAGACGCGCTTTGTCGCGGACTTCGGCCTGTCCGCCTACGACGCGAGCGTGCTTGTTGCCGAGCGCGAGAGCGCGGTGTTCTACGAGACGGTGCTCGACAAGCTCGCCAACCGCGCCCGCGACGGCAAGATGGCGGCGAACTGGGTGATCAACGAGCTGTTCGGCCGTCTCAACAAGGAAGGCCGTGATATTACGGGCTCTCCCGTGACGTCCGAGCAGCTTGCTGCGATCATCGATCTGATCGGCGAGGGCACGATCTCCGGCAAGATCGCCAAGGATCTGTTCGAGATCGTCTGGCAGGAAGGCGGCGATCCGCGCGCGCTGGTCGAAAGCCGCGGCATGAAGCAGGTCACGGATCTTTCGGCGATCGAAAAGGTTGTCGACGACATCATCGCGGCCAATCCTGACAAGGCCGCGCAGGTGAAGGACAAGCCGCAGTCGCTCGGCTGGTTCGTCGGCCAGGTGATGAAGTCTTCGGGCGGCAAGGCGAACCCGCAGGCGGTCAACGACCTGCTCAAGTCCAAGCTCGGCATCTGACGTCGCGCGTTCGGACGAGGTGACGACACGCTTCGTCACCTCCGTTCATCTCACGATGCGTCGCTCGCACGCGTCATCGACGGCAATCATCATCCGCTCGAGGGCGCAGAGCGCACCGAATCGCAGCCCGCGCGATTCGCGCAAAACGGCGACTTGCACGCGCTCAGGCGAGCACTTCGGCCGTTGTGGATGAAAATAATTTCGTTGCCAAAGTTCGCGACTCAGAGTCCGCGACAAGCCTCCGCAACGCGATCGCGCGCTCTACAGCGTAAGTCATCGCACCGACGATGCGTGATGCGCGCGCGAAGAATAATACTTGCAGCATAGTGTATTCTTGTAATCGCCGCTGTTGCCGACGTCGCTGCTGCGCGACGCATTTGCAATCGCAGACGCGTGCCTTCGCGTGTCGGCAAATCAAGCGCGGCTGGCGCACGCGCGTTGCGTCGTCAACACTTCCTTAAGTGAGAAGATGTTTTTTTCGTCGTGTTGGTGTATTCGGGGTGAGTGCACATTCGATCCCCGAATGCGCGCAGCGATTAAAGCCATCTCACACATCGGAGGGCAACATGGCCAAGAAAGCGAAGAAGGCGAAGAAGGTAAAGAAGGCGAAGAGCGCAGTGAAGAAGACTGCGAAGAAGACCCGCAAGGTCGCCAAGAAGAAGTAACTTCGCTTCTGAAGTTGCCGGCTCCTAGAGAGCCGGCACGTCATCAGCGCCTCCTAGAGGTTCTGGTCGACGATAGAGGGTGTCGGCGAGACATCAGGTCAACGGTCGGATCGCTCTCTATTCGCGATCCGGCAGAAGAAACAAGTTTTCTTCGTTCGGTGCGATCCTCCGCAAGGAGTTCGCAATTCCACAAGCGGCCTTCGGGTCAATTTGGAATCTGGTCCTGACGTGTTCGCCGACGCCCTCGTTCCCTGAGGCCGGGGTATTGCCGGCATTCCCTTTCCCCACATTGCTGAACTGAAGGCGAAGTCTTCGCACCGCGCTGCCTTGAGGCAGGCGAGGGCCGCGGCGAACGTTCGTTGCTGCGATGGCCGTGGCTCGGCGCTCAGCGAGCCGCCGACGATGCGGCGCCTCCAGCACGCCGTCCGCCACAAATTGTACCCGCAGCACGCCTGCCAACGTGCGCGATGGTTATCGATCTCCGAAAACCGCAAGGTAAACCGAATCTGACGAATCGAAGAAGTGCCTGCAAATCAGGGACTTTTCGAATCATCGGCACGCGGGGCGCGCAGTCTCGTTTACGTCTGCTTCATCGCGATGCTTAAACTGCGATTCAAATTTCCCCGCCATCATCGCCTCCAACAAGCCGGCAAGCGGCTTCGACAAGAAGACTTCGAACAAGAAGTCTTCAAACAAGAAGAAGACTTGGGGACGAGTTGAACAGCGCGCGGTCCAGAAGGATCACGCAAATCAGAGTGGACGGGAGCCGCGCTCGGGGGAACGAGGCGGCACAAGAAAAAAGGGGACGTGTCATGTTTCAGGGTACTTTCGACCTCGATACGGCGACGCCGATCGATGCAACCGCGCTGTCGGATGTTCTGTTCGAGCGTGGGATCTATTGGGCGAGCGGCCGTTCCGGTCTGGTCGACCTCGTCGCCGCGCACAAATGGTTCAACCTCGCCGCCCTGAAGGGCCGCCAGGACGCCGTCGCGCTGCGCCAGGAAGTCGCTGGCCAGATGTCGGAGACCGAGATCTCGGCCGCGCAGCGTGATGCGAGGGCGTGGGTTTCCGCTCACTGACCTGATGATCGCATCCGGCCTCGTGGTTTCACGGGGCGATCCGGTTGCGCTGAATCAAGTCATCCGAGTCGTGCCGCAGCTGGATCCGCGCGGCATGAATGATCCCGACAAGGTCTGACTCAGCACAGAATCAATGGCTGCCGATTCAGATCGCGCCCGATGCGGTGCTGATATCGCCATCGCACTGGCGGATCCGGCGCTCCGGCATCTGGCTGCGTGCACATGCATATAAGGTGAGCGCGAATCGGCTGAGTTCAGCCGCGCGAATCCTTGCGCCGGGCCGTTGCGGCCGCGCCGTGATCGCTTTCAGATGTACAGAGCTTGATTCTGCAGCTGGGTGGCGGAGAGAGAGGGATTCGAACCCTCGATACAGCTTGAGACCGTATGACGCTTTAGCAAAGCGTTGCCTTCAGCCACTCGGCCACCTCTCCGGTGCGAGCCTTATGCATCTAATTGGTTGGGCGGGTCAATTTGGAAGCGTGTGTTTTCGTTCAATTATTCCCAACGAATTCTGCGGCTCAAGGCGTGGATAAAGACGATTTGCGTCTCGCGCCGAGAAATGTCGTGCGGGAATCGCCGACACGTTATGAGGGCGCTTGGCTCTGTTGCGGGCAGGGGATCGCGGACGAAATCCTCTATTCTGCGTCAAGCATTTGAATTTGTTGGTCGTTTTGCACCTTTATGGCCTTATGGGGCAAGATCGCCCTCGGCGACGTAAGTAAAGGCGCTCCGCCAGCAGGGGCCGCGGCCCAATTCCGCAATCGCCCAAGTGGCCTCGTGAGTCTCAGCACGGCCAACGCCTTATATGCGCTCGGCGAGAGATCACCGCGCGTTACGGGCCGTTACATATCCCGCTGAGTCTCCGCACTGATTCCATGATTTGAGCGCTTCAGACCCCGGGGCTGTGCGTAAGCCGGCTCGCGGACCGTCTGACCGGGAAATTTGACAGCAAATGGAACCGTCCGAAAAATAACAACAAAAACAATATGTTGCGGGCGCCGTTCGATCACATCTGCGTGTTATTTGTGCAACACTCTCCGGGAAACACACTTCCTGGGCCCGTTTCGGAGCGTTCTTTTGTTGTGTGTGCAAGGACGTTCGGTAATTGTGATCGGGCGACGGAGGGGGGCATCCCAAGGTCGTCCCGTTTAGGTCTTTCGCTTAAGTAGACCTGAACTAAGAGGATGCGTTGAAATTCAACGACTTTTCGCGGGTAGCTCAAACGGCTTTGTACGATAATTTGTACGGGGCCTCAACTTGGAGGTTTAACATGAAGTTCAAGGGCCTTTTGCTCGGTTCCGCGGCGGCTTTGCTCGCCGTTGGCGGAGCACAAGCGGCTGATCTTCCCGTAAAGGCCAAGGCGGTCGAATACGTGAAGATCTGCTCTCTCTATGGTGCGGGTTTCTACTACATGCCCGGCACTGACACCTGCATCAAGCTGGGTGGTTACGTCCGTGCTGACGTCGTTCTCGGCGGTTCTGGCGACTATGGTTTCCAGCAGAGCTCGGCTACTCAGAACTCTGGTTCGAACAACCGCCTGACGAACTACTACTACTCCCGCGCTCGTATGGATCTCACGGTCGATACCCGCACGGCGACCGAGTACGGCGTTGTCCGCACCTATGCCGATATGGTCTTCTCGGTTGATACCGGCAACTACACCGGCAGCACCCCGTCTGCAATCGCCGGCAACACTGCTGGTCTCGGCCTCTACCACGCGTTCGTCCAGTTCGCTGGCTTCACGTTCGGTCGCACGGTCTCGATCTTCGACGCTCCGTGGCAGTCCTATCCGGCTGGCGGTCCCGACACCCTTCCGGGCGGTTCCAACCACGTGACCGGTATCAATCAGCTGGCTTACACCGCTGATTTCGGCCAGGGCATCACCGGTTCGATCGCTTTGGAAGATCCCCAGACGCAGGCCAACGGCCAGGGCAACCTCTGGAACACAACCGGCTTCGCGACGGCTGCTGCGGCTGGTGCTGCATTCATCTCCGGTGCCTATGGCGTCAGCGATTGGGGTGGCACGCGCTCTCCCGACATCGTCGGTGCTCTCCGTGTTGACCAGGCCTGGGGTCTGGGCCAGATCTCGGTTGCTGCACACGACCTCCACGCCGCTTACTACGGCGCGACGGAACCCACGGGTCATCCGTCGGACAAGTGGGGTTGGGCGGTTCAGGGTTCGTTGTCGATCAAGAACATCCCGACCGGTGCTGGCGACTCGATCAACTTGCAGGCCGTCTACACTGACGGCATGACCAAGGAGAACTTCCAGACCCTGTTCCCGGCCACCTTCTTCATGTACAGCGGCACTGGTCTGGCTGGTGCGTACCAGAGCATCGGTTTCGCGGGTATTGCTGACGGCGTCTTCGGCGCTGGCGGCAGCATCGAAACCGCCAAGAGCTGGGGCTTCCGTGGTGGCTACACCCACAACTGGAACCCCAACTGGGTCAGCGCTGTCTACGGTGGCTATGGTGCACTGAGCTATAGCTCCACGGGTAAGGCTCTGATTTGTGCCAATTTCGGTGCTGTGGCGAACGCCGGTGCGACCTGTAACCCGGACTTCAACTTCGGCGTGATCGGTGTCAACACCGTCTGGACCCCGGTCAAGAACCTGGCGTTCACGGCTGACCTCAGCTGGTCGCGTCTGGATCAGAAGTACTCGGGCACGATCACTGCTCCGGCTGTTGCTACCGCTGCCAAGCCGGCCGCTGTGTATGAGCTGAAGGATCAGAACTCCCTGAGCCTGCTGCTCCGCGCTCAGCGCTCGTTCTAATACCTGACTATCAACTCGAGCCCCCGGCGGGAAACCGCCGGGGGCTCTTGCTTTTTGGCGACATGACGTTTGCCGTCTGTCGCGCAAATCGACGGAGGGCAGGGACCAGGCGAAGCCGATCTCATTTCCCAAAACGAAAAGGCCGCCTTGCGAGGCGGCCCTTTCGATTCTGATCCCGGCGGTCTTATTTCCCGGTCCAAATTTTCTCGGTCCAGGTACAGCGCTCGGCGTGGGTCTGAGCTTTCATCCAGCTAGCTCCGCGAGCATAGCAAGTCGCGAAGTTGAGAGTCTTTGGACTGCGCAGCCCAACAAGGAGCATCCGACCGAGATCTTTACCAGTGCTTGGGCGCTGCGCTGATGGACTGCAAGTGCTGGCGCAAGGGACGGGATGGCAAAGGCCCAGCAGACATTTGCCGACGTCTTCATCGCTGGTCCATTTGTTGTCCGGGGCGGCAGTTGGTCGTCCCGAGGCAGAGGGTAAGAGAGCTGGCCACGGAGCAGCCTCAAGCCGGGCGTGGCCGGTGATTGAGACGACTGCCTTCGGTTCGCGAGAGGGCGGGCTCTATTCCACGCTGCCGGCGCCGCGGTGCAGATCGGCCTCGATCTGCAGCTTCGTGCCGCCGCCGAAGCGGGCGCGGTAGACCTGAAGATTCTCCATGATCCGCTGCACGTAGTTGCGCGTCTCGGAGAACGGAATCAGCTCGACCCAGTCAACCGCGTCGATCTTCGACTCCCGTGGGTCGCCATAGCGGTCGATCCACTTCTTCACGCTGCCGCGCCCGGCATTGTAGGCGGCAAAGGTCATGATGTAGGAGCCGCGGTAATCCTCGAGCAGGCCGCCGAGCTCGGCCGCACCGAGCGTGGCGTTGTAGGAGGAATCGTTCTTCAGCCGCGACAAGTCATAAGTCGCGCCGTGCCGCTTGCAGACATAGCGCGCAGCATCCGGCGTTACCTGCATCAGGCCATAGGCCTGCGCCGGCGACACCACGGCCGGATTGAACGCACTTTCCTGCCGCGCGATGGCGTAGACGATGCTGCGCTCGATCTCGGGACCGATCTGCGTGAACTGCGGAATGCCGTTGACGGGGTAGGCGTAGAAGTCGAACGGCAGGCCGCGATTGAGCGCGGCCTTGCCCACGAGCAGCATGCCGCGCGCGTCGCTGTAGCGCTGGGTGAGTTCACCGAGGCCGGTCAGCGCCTCGGGATCGCCGTTCTCGCCCATGTCGGCGAGCATCGGGATTGCCATCTCGCGCTCGTCGAGCTCGTAGAGCAATTGCGCCGCACGCACGATCTCCAGCCGCTCGGCACCACGGCCGCGCGGCTGGCTGTTCAGCTCGATCTGCGGCAGGCCGAGTTTGGCGCGCGCGAGCTGGCCGTAATAGCTGGTCGATTGTTCCGCGGCGCGGGCATAGGCGTTGCGCGCGTCCTGCTGGCGGCCGGCAGCCTCGGCCGCGCGACCTTGCCAGTAACCGGCGCGCGCCAGCGTGGTCGGATTGACGCTGCCGACACCGATACGGGCAAAGTGCTGGCTGGCCGCTGCGGGATCGCTAAGGAATCGCAGTGCAATCCAGCCCGCAGTGAACTCCTGCTCGGTCTTGTAGATGTCGCGTGAGGGGAGCGCCGCGTCGCGCGCGATCAGATAGGCGCTGCGGAAATCCTCGGTGTCGATCATCTTGCGCGCCAGGAGGCGCCGCTCGATCCACCATTCGTCGAGATTGTAGAGCCGGTTCGGATCCTTCGGCGCCGACAGCATCAGCTGGGCCGCTTCGGGAAACTTCTCTTCACGGCGTAGCAGCTGGATCTTGCTGAAGATGAAGCCGGGATCGCTGTGCAGCTCGCGCGGCACCTCTTCGAGCAGAGCGCGTGTATTCGGCGCCTTCTTGTTCGAGGCGATGCGGGCCTTGGCGAGCGCGACATAGCCGGCGCCGAGACGCCTGGCGGCGCGCATGGCCGCCTCGGTCTCGCTGCCATAGAGGAGCGTGTCCATTCGCGCCTTCTGGTCGCCCGGCGTGAGCAGCGCGCCGAACTGGTCGAGCGCGTTGTTCTCGGTGTCCTCCGACATCGGATCGCTGCGCCAGGCCTCGCGCACCAGCCGCTCGGCATTGGCGCGGTCGCCGCGCGCCAACATCGCCTTGGCGAGCACGAAGCGACCCTTGGCCGAAACCGGGGATTCGTTTTCGAACCACGACCAGCCAACGGAATCGTCGCGCCTGTCGTCCCACATCGCAGCTTCAAGCCGCCGACGCAGGAAAGTCTGCGACGGCCAGCTCGGATTGGCGGAGAGGAAGGCGCGGTAACGCTCGACGCTCGCGCCGTTGTCCTCGCTGCGCAGGATGATCCATTCCGCGAGTTTTCGCGCGACCGGATCCGAAATCGAATCTGCGTAGCTGTTGGCATCTCCCGGCTTGCGCTTGCGCACGAGCTCGATAACGTTCTCCAGCGTGTCCTTGTCGGCTTGCGACGTCGACGAGGTCGCAGCGACTGCGGCCGGCGTGACCGGCTTGAGCGGCGCGGCATGCTGGCGCGTCGCCGGCGCCAGCACGGGCGCTGCGGCGGATCTGGCGGGGGCGGGGGCCGAGGGTCTGACGGTGGCCGTCACGGCTGGCGCGGTCTGGGGCGAGGCGTGAGCGGCTGGTCGTGATTTTGGCGCGGCAGCTGCGGTTGCAGGTTTCGACTTGTCCTTCGCAGCGTCTTTGCCAGCGGATTTCTTGGCGGCGTCCTTGGCCGGAGCGGTAGCTGCTCCCTTGCTCGCGCCCTTCGCCGTCTCCTTGGCTGCTTCCTTGCCCGTGCCCTTTGCTGCGTCTTTGGCCGATCCCTTCGTCGTGTCCTTCGCGGGCTGTTTGGCGGCTGGCTTCGCGGTTCCCTTCGTCGGCGGCTTGGCGGGCGCGGTGTCTTCGGTCGCCTCATTGGACTTGGCCAGGGCGACGCAGCCAATCGACAGGCCGGCCATTAGGCACACGGCCAGACCGGTGGATCGCCACACGGCACGAGGAATAGAGGTCACGGCGGTTCGTCGCCCCGAATCAGTCAATTGGCTCACGACCTATCTGTACAAGATCTGGCTGTATTTGATTGAATATGCGGACAAAATACCAACAGCCGCTTACCGCCGCCGGGTTTGCACCAATACCGCGGCAAAATCGCGGCTTAAACGGTGCGTCACACGGATGCAGCCCTTTTACCCGCGGGTGAGACCCGATATGAAAGGGGCTTGCTCTAAAACTTGCCGCGTACGGAGGAAGTCCATGGCAGCCAAGACGAAATTCCGGGGGTCGTTCACTGCCTTGGTCACGCCGTTCAAAAATGGCTCGCTGGACGAGGCGGCATTCCGCTCCCTGGTCAACTGGCAGATTTCGGAAGGCACCAACGGCCTGGTTCCGGTCGGTACCACCGGAGAGAGCCCGACGCTCTCCCACGACGAGCACAAGAAGGTCGTCGAATGGTGCATCGAGGAGGCCAAGGGCCGGGTGCCCGTGATCGCCGGCGCCGGCTCCAATTCGACCAAGGAAGCGGTTGAACTGGCTCAGCACGCCGAAAAGGCGGGCGCCAACGCCGTGCTTGTCGTGACGCCCTACTACAACAAGCCGACCCAGGAGGGCATGTACCAGCACTTCAAGGCGATCAACGATGCGATCGGGATTCCGATCATCATCTACAACATCCCGCCGCGCTCGGTGATCGACATGTCGGTCGACACCATGAAGCGTCTGTGGGAGCTGAAGAACATCGCCGGCGTCAAGGACGCCACCGCCAGCATGGTGCGCGTGTCGCAGCAGCGCGCCGCGCTCGGCGAAGATTTCAACCAGCTCTCCGGCGAGGACGCCACCATCATCGGCTACATGGCGCATGGCGGCCATGGCTGCATCTCGGTGACCTCGAACGTTGCGCCGCGCCTGTGCGCCGAGTTCCACGCGGCCTGGCAAAAGGGCGACACCAAGGCAGCGCTTGCGATCCACGACAAGCTGATGCCGCTGCACAACAACCTCTTCATTGAGAGCAATCCGGCGCCGATCAAGTACGCGATGTCGCTGCTCGGCAAATTCGACGAGACGCTGCGGTTGCCGATGGTCCCGGTCTCCGAGCCGACCCGCGTTGCCGTGCGCGACGCCATGGTTCATGCTGGCCTGCTCAACTAGACGGCGTTCGTAACTTTATCGCCACAGAGAACTCAGGGGATCACCGATGCTCAAGGAATTCCGTGACTTTGCAATGAAGGGCAACGTCGTCGATCTCGCCGTTGCGGTCATCATCGGTGCTGCCTTCGGTGCCATCGTGACGTCGATGGTCAACGACGTCATCATGCCGATCATCGGCGCAATCACCGGCGGCCTGGACTTCTCCAATTACTTCATCGGACTCTCGAGCAAAGTCACGGAGCACAATCTCGCCGATGCCAAGAAGCAAGGCGCAGTGTTGGCTTATGGCAGCTTCTTCACCCTGATCGTGAACTTTGCGATCGTTGCTTTTGTGCTGTTCATGGTCATTCGCACCATGAATCAGTTCAAGCGCAAGGAGGAGACCAAGCCCGCGGAACCGCCGAAGCCGTCGGCGGAGGTCGTTCTGCTGACCGAGATCCGCGATCTCCTCAAGAAGTGACGCACGCGCGTCATCCAAACTGTTAGCTTACGCGCGTAATTCGATCAGGTTTTTCTGCGATGGCCGATAAGAACGAACGTCCTATCAAGGTCATGGCGGAGAATCGCAAGGCCCGCTTCAACTATGCGATCGAGGATACGGTCGAGGCGGGCATTGCGCTGACCGGCACCGAGGTGAAGTCGATCCGCAGCGGCAAGAGCACGATCGCGGAATCCTACGCCGATTCCAAGGATGGCGAGATCTGGCTGATCAACGCCACCATTCCCGAATATCTCCAGGGCAACCGCTTCAACCACGAGCCGAAACGGCCGCGAAAGCTGCTCCTGCACCGCAAGCAGATCAACAAGCTGATGGGTGCGGTCGACCGCGAGGGCATGACGCTGATCCCGCTCAAGCTCTATTTCAATGAGCGCGGGCGCGCCAAATTGCAGCTCGCGGTCGCAAAGGGCAAGAAGCTGCACGACAAGCGTGAGTCTGAGAAAAAGCGCGACTGGAGCCGGGAAAAGGGCCGGCTGCTGCGGGCGAGAGGATAGCGGCAGAGGACGGCAAGAGGACTGGATGAGCCAGAAGAACCTGCTCGAGGTCGATTGGAGCCAGATTCCCGCACCCGCCGACGACGGCGGCACAGCCCATCTCAAAGGCCTGATGCTGCCTGCGATCAGCCTGCTGGCGACCGATGACAATTCGGTCGACCTGTCGGCGCTGCCAGGCCGCACCATTGTGTTCGCCTATCCCCGCACCGGCGAGCCCGGCAAGATCGCCCTGGTCGACGACTGGGATATGATTCCGGGCGCGCGGGGTTGCACGCCGCAGACCTGTGCGTTTCGCGATCTGTTCGCCGAACTGAGGGCTGCCGGCGCTGCACAGGTGTTCGGTCTCTCGACCCAGAGCAATGCCTACCAGACCGAGATGGCGTCCCGGCTGCATCTGCCGTTCCCGGTGCTCTCGGACGAGAAGCTGGCGTTCACGCGCGCGCTCAATCTGCCGACCATGGAGGTCGCCGGCCTCACGCTGATCAAGCGCCTTGCGTTGATCATCGACGACGCCAGGATCACCCACGTGTTCTATCCGGTGTTCCCACCCGACCGGAACGCCGGCGATGTGCTGGACTGGCTAAAGGCCCACCCCGCCAAGACCCCGGCAAAGACCTAGTCGAGGTCAGCCTTCACCTTCGCGAACACGCTGCGGAACATGTCCGTCGTCAGCACGCCCGTGTTCGTGTTGTAGCGGGAGCAGTGGTAGCTGTCGTAGAGCTTGAAGCTGCCTGCCTGATGCACGGCGCCGTGGCCGAAGGGGGCCTGCGAGGCCTTCAGCTTCAGCGGCTTGAGCACGCTGTCGTGCGCAATCCGTCCGAGCGCGATGATCGCGCGCAGCTTCGGCATCGTTTCGAGGTTGGCGACGAGAAACTGGCGGCAGGTGTTGATCTCGACCGGCAGCGGCTTGTTCTGCGGCGGAACGCAATGCACGGCATTGGCGATTCGACAGTCGACCAGCTTCAGGCCGTCGTCGGGACGCGCCTGATAATTGCCTTTGGCAAAGCCGTATTCGAGCAGCGTGGCGTAGAGCAGGTCACCGGCGTAGTCGCCGGTGAAGGGCCGACCCGTCCGGTTGGCGCCCTGCATCCCCGGCGCGAGACCGACGATCAGCAGACGCGCCTTGATGTCACCGAACGGCGCAACCGGGGCGTTGTGCCACAACGGTTCGCGCGCCCGGTTCGCCTCGCGAAAGGCGACCAGGCGCGGACAAAGCGGGCAGTCACGGTCGGGAACGAGGGTGGGGGGCTGGCAGCTTGACCGGGCCGCCTCACTCCTCGAAGTCGTCATCGCCCCTCGGCGCCATCGTGGTCGCGCGCTGGAGGAACTGCGGGGCGTGATGGCGGGCCTCGCGCTCGCCGCGATCACGCGGGGCGGGGCGCTCGGACGGATCGCGGCCCAGCTTGGACTGCAACTCGACGAGGTCAGTGAAGACGTCCGCTTGGCGGCGCAGCTCGTCGGCGATCATCGGCGGCTGGCTGGCGATGGTGGAGATCACCGTGACCCGCACGCCGCGGCGCTGCACGGCCTCGACCAGCGAACGGAAGTCGCCGTCACCCGAGAACAGCACCATCTGGTCGATGTGCTCGGCGAGCTCCATCGCGTCCACGGCAAGCTCGATGTCCATGTTGCCCTTGACCTTGCGGCGGCCGGAGGCGTCGATGAACTCCTTGGTCGCCTTGGTGACGACCGTGTAGCCGTTGTAATCGAGCCAGTCGATCAGCGGGCGGATCGAGGAATACTCCTGATCCTCGATGATCGCCGTGTAGTAGAACGCCCGCAGCAGCGTCCCGCGGCTCTGAAATTCCTTCAGAAGGCGCTTGTAGTCGATGTCGAAGCCGAGAGTTTTCGCCGTTGCGTAAAGATTGGCCCCGTCGATGAAGAGCGCGATCTTGTCGGTAGAGGAAGGTGACATTCAGTTTGCTCGCGTAGTGTTCGTGATCATTCGATTATTGTTGGCGCGGCGGCAGCAAGCCGCGCAGTTCAAAGTCCTGCCGAAACCCGTCGAAACCGCAAATCCGGAGAAGTCGGGGCAATCAAGGTATAGTTATGGCGGACCTGCATACACCCGGCGCCGCCCTTCATGGCAGCCCGGGAAACCACCCATCCCAGCCCCAATGTGGGGGTAGCAGAGCCGTTTGGCGAGGCCAAATCACAAATTGGCCTTGCGAAACCGCCCCAGCCCCTATAACTAGCCCGGATCATCCACATATTTCGTCTCACCCACAACGGAGCGACAGTCTATGGCTCGCGTCACCGTAGAAGATTGTATCGACAAGGTCGACAACCGGTTTGACCTGGTCCTGCTGGCCGCCCACCGTGCCCGCATGATTTCGTCCGGGGCACAACTAACGGTTGACCGCGATAACGACAAGAACCCTGTTGTATCCTTGCGCGAAATTGCCGACACGACCATTTCGCCGGAGGACCTCCGCGAGGAGCTGGTGCACTCCCTCCAGAAATTCGTCGAGGTCGACGAGCCCGAGCCGGACACCGTGCCGCTGATCGGTTCCGCCGGCGCCAGCGTCGATGCCGACGATACCGAAGTTGCTGTCGAGCGCATGACTGAAGAAGAGCTCCTGAAGGGCCTCGAGGGCCTCGCGCCGCCGGAAGAGCAGCCCGAGGAGGACGAGTAATCGTCTTACTCGCGATCGTCGAATTCTTGTGATCTTATCAAAGGCCCGAACCCGTGTTCGGGCCTTTGCTTTTGTTGGCGTTTTCGTGGTTACCATAGCGTTGCCGGTTCGGCCGCGTGCCTGTCAGTGAATTGATCGGCTGCGTCCGTGATCGGGGCTTAAGATGTATACAACGGGCCCTTTCAAGGTCCGTTTGAAGGCAGGACGGCATGGTGTATCGACGCCGCAGACCCACGCAGATGCAGGCCGCAACCGAATCGGTTGCCGTGGCCCCGACTGCGCCGGTGGCACGGCCAGCAAAGCCGCGTGCGCGGATGATGCGTCAATATGACCTCGTCGAGCGCGTGCGATCTTACAATCCGAACACCAACGAAGACCTGCTGAACCGCGCCTATGTCTACGCCATGAAGGCGCACGGCTCGCAGACCCGCGCCTCTGGCGACCCCTATTTCTCCCATCCGCTCGAAGTCGCCGCGATTCTCACCGATTTGAAGCTCGACGACGCCACCATCGTCGCCGCGCTGCTTCACGACACGATCGAGGACACTGAGGCGACGCGTGCCGAGATCGACCAGCTGTTCGGCCCCGAGATCGGCGCGCTGGTCGAGGGCCTGACCAAGCTGAAGCGGCTCGAGCTGGTCTCGCGCGAGGCCAAGCAGGCCGAGAACCTGCGCAAATTGTTGCTGGCCATTGCCGACGATGTCCGCGTGCTGCTGGTCAAGCTCGCCGACCGCCTGCACAACATGCGCACGCTCGACTTCGTGCCAACCGAATCGCGGCGGCGCATTGCCGAGGAGACGCTCGACATCTACGCGCCCTTGGCCGCGCGCATGGGCATGCAGGAAATGCGCGAGGAGCTGGAGGACCTGTCCTTCCGCACCCTCGATCCTGAAGCCTATTCGGTGGTGATGCAGCGGCTCGATGCGCTCGCCGAGCGCAACCGCAACCTGATTGGCGAGATCGAGGACCAGCTCTCCAACAATCTGCGTCACAGGGGGCTCGGCGCGCGCGTCTATGGTCGCCGCAAGAAGCCGTTTTCGATCTGGACCAAGATGGAGCGCAAGTCCGTCGGCTTCGAGCAGCTGTCGGACATTTTCGGCTTCCGCGTCGTCGTCAACGACATCGAGTCCTGCTATCGCGCGCTCGGCATCGTCCACACCGCCTGGCCGGTCGTGCCGGGGCGTTTCAAGGACTACATCTCGACGCCGAAGCAGAACGATTATCGATCGATCCACACGACCGTGATCGGCCCCGGCAACCAGCGTGTCGAGCTGCAGATCCGCACCGAGGCGATGGACCAGATCGCCGAGCGCGGCATCGCCGCGCACGTGTTTTACAAAGAGGGCGTGGGCTCGCCGACCGAATTCCTCAAGCGCGAATCGAACGCGTTCGCCTGGCTGCGCCACACCATCGGCATCCTCTCGGAGAGCGCCAACCCCGAGGAATTCCTCGAGCACACCAAGCTCGAGCTGTTCCACGACCAGGTGTTCTGCTTCACCCCGAAGGGCAAGCTGATCGCGCTGCCGCGACATGCCAATGTGATCGACTTCGCCTACGCCGTGCATACCGATGTCGGCAACAGCGCGGTCGGGTGCAAGATCAACGGTCAGTTCGCGCCGCTGTCCTCCGAGCTTCAGAACGGTGATGAAGTCGAGGTGCTGACCTCGGAAGCGCAATCAGCGCCGCCCTCCGCCTGGGAAACGCTCGCGGTTACCGGCAAGGCGCGCGCCGCGATCCGCCGCGCCACGCGTACCGCGGTGCGCGATCAATATGTCGGCCTAGGCCGGCGTATCGTCGAGCGGCTGTTCGAGCGTGCCAAGATCGATTATGCCGACGACAAGCTCAAGGGCGCGCTGCCGCGGCTTGCACGCACCTCAATCGAAGACGTCATGGCGGCGGTCGGCCGCGGCGAGATCAAGGCCTCCCACGTCGCGCGCGCGATGTATCCCGACTACAAGGAGGAGCGCGTCGCGCGCTACGGCGTGAAGAAGAGCCTCGCCGCCAAGCTCAAGGAGAAAGTGCTTGAGCCATCGCGTAGCCCGGTTGCGATTCCCATTGGCGGTGACAATTCCGCCCTGCCGGTGAAATTCGCGCCCAACGGCGGCGCCGTGCCTGGCGACCGCATCGTCGGCATCGTCACGCCGGGCGAGGGGATCACGATCTATCCGATCCAGTCGCCGGCGCTGAAGGATTTCGAAGAGGAGCCGGAGCGCTGGCTCGACGTGCGCTGGGACATCGAGGACTCCGCCCCGCAGCGTTTCCCGGCGCGCATCAAGGTCGAGAACGTCAATGAACCCGGTGCGCTGGCGCAGATCGCGACGGTGATCGCCGAGCACGACGGCAATATCGACAATATCAGCATGCATCGTCGCTCGCCCGACTTCACGGAGACGACGATCGATCTCGAAGTCTACGATCTCAAGCATTTGAGCGCGATCCTGGCGCAGCTGCGCGCCAAGGCGGTCGTCGCCAAAGTCGAACGTGTTAATGGATAGGCGCTTGTCGTATTCGCCTGTTTCTCCGATCTCGTGAGTCCTGAAATGCCCGCATCTCCGCTCCGCCTCGGCGTCAACATCGATCACGTCGCGACCGTTCGTAACGCCCGCGGTGGCCGTCATCCCGATCCGGTCCGTGCCGCGCTGCTGGCGATTGAGGCCGGCGCCGACGGCATTACCGCGCATTTGCGCGAAGACCGCCGGCACATCCGCGACGAGGACATGGCGCGGCTGAAGGCAGAGATTTCCAAGCCGCTGAATTTCGAGATGGCGGCGACCGACGACATGATGCGTATCTCGCTCGCCACCAGGCCGCATGCGGTGTGCCTGGTGCCGGAGCGGCGGCAGGAGGTGACGACCGAGGGCGGGTTGGATGTGGTCGGCCAGCACAATGCGCTCGCGCCCTATATCGCGCGGCTGAACGATGCCGGCATCCGCGTCTCGCTGTTCATTGCCGCGGACCCCGCGCAGATCGAAATGGCGGCGCGGCTGCGCGCGCCCGTGATCGAGATCCACACCGGTGCCTGGTGCGATGCTGTCACCGATGGCCACGCCGATAAGGCCGAGGCCGAATGGAAGCGGATCGTAGCGGGTGTGAAAGTCGCGAAGGACGCGGGCCTCGAGGTCCATGCCGGCCACGGGCTGGACTATGCGACGGCGGAGAAGATTGCTGGCTTGCCTGAAATCATGGAGCTCAACATCGGCTACTACATGATCGGCGAGGCGCTCTTTGTTGGTCTCGCCGAGACCGTCCGCAGCATGCGCGCGGCGATGGATCGCGGCCGGAGCCGGGCATGATCATCGGCATCGGCTCCGACCTGATCGACATCACCCGCGTGGCTAAGGTGATCGAGCGCCACGGCGAGCGCTTCCTGGATCGCATCTTCACTGCGGCCGAGCGGGCCAAGGCGGAGCGGCGGGCCAAGAACGAGAAGATGGTGGTGGCAACCTATGCCAAGCGCTTTGCCGCCAAGGAGGCCTGCTCCAAGGCCCTCGGCACCGGGATCAGACAGGGCGTCTGGTGGCGCGACATGGGGGTCGTCAACCTGCCAGGCGGCCGGCCGTCCATGCGGCTCACCGGCGGCGCGCTTGCCCGGCTACAGGCCCTGACGCCGGCGGGATTCGAGGCTCAGATCGACCTGTCGATCACCGACGACTGGCCGTTGGCACAGGCCTTCGTGATCATTTCCGCGGTGCCGCTGGCCAAGCCCTGAAAGTTCAGCGGCCATTTTATAATTCACGTTAAAAATCAATATCTTATTGGTTTTTGATGCGATCCTTGATTGCGTGGCCTGCGACAACCGTCTAAAAGTCCGCGGACGCAAATCAGGCTGGGCGAATTCGGCTTTACGCCGGAATTGGCCCTCACTATCAGAATCAGGACAATCTCCTTGGGCCGCGAACCGGTGGGCCGTTCGCGGGAGGAGGGCGTTCTGTGATCGCCGGCCGGAATTGAGAGAGCAATGAGCGTGACTTCAGGAACGAAAACTGAGAGCGGCGTCGGCGAGACGATCCGGGTCGTAATCCACGCTCTCCTGATCGCGCTGGTGATCCGCACTTTCCTGTTCCAGCCCTTCAACATCCCGTCGGGCTCGATGAAGGCGACGCTGCTGGTCGGCGACTATCTGTTCGTCTCGAAATATTCCTACGGCTACAGCCACTATTCGATCCCGTTCTCGCCGCCGCTGTTCTCGGGGCGGATCTGGGGCTCGGATCCGAACCGCGGCGACGTCGTGGTGTTCCGCCTGCCAAAGGACGACTCGACCGACTACATCAAGCGCGTGATCGGCCTTCCCGGCGACCACATCCAGATGAAGGACGGCCTGCTCTACATCAACGACACGCCGGTCGAACGCCAGCGCATGAGCGAATTCGTCGGCGAGGATCCGTGCGGCTCTGAAGGTGGCGGCATCTCGCGCGTGAAGCGCTGGAAGGAAACGCTGCCGAACGGCGTCTCCTACGAGACGCTCGATTGCGCCGACAACGGCTACATGGACAACACCAACGTCTACACGGTGCCACCAGGCCATTTCTTCATGATGGGCGACAATCGCGACAACTCCACGGACAGCCGCTTCCTCGGCCAGGTCGGCTACGTGCCACAGGAGAATTTGATCGGCCGCGCGCAGATGATCTTCTTCTCCATCGGCGAAGGCGAGCAGGCCTGGATGTTCTGGCGCTGGCCGTGGTCGGTGCGCTGGACCCGCTTCTTCAAAATCGTCCGATGAAAGACGAAGCCAAGGATATCGCGACCCAGTCAATCGAGGCGCAAGCCGCTCCTGAGAGCGAAGCTGCAACCAAGACGCTTGCCAGCAAGACACCCGAATCCAAGGCGCTTGAAACCAGGACGGCTGAAACTCCTGCGAAGAAGAAGCGGACGCGGAGCAGCAAGACCAAGGAGAAGGCGAAGGCTGCCGCTGACGCGAACGCCGCGCTCGAGGCGCGTATCGGCCACAGCTTCACCGACCCGAACCTGCTGATGCAGGCGATCACGCACGTCTCGGCGTTGAAGTCCGGGCGCAAGCGCGGCGACAGCTATCAGCGGCTGGAGTTTCTCGGCGACCACGTGCTTGGGCTCGTCGTCTCGGACATGCTCTATCACGCCTTCCCGAATGCCGATGAGGGCGAGTTGTCCAAGCGGCTTGCCGAACTCGTGCGCAAGGAGAGCTGCGCCGACGTCGCCAAGTCGCTCGGTCTGCTCGACGACATCAAGCTCGGCTCGGTCGGCTCGAGCGCCGATGCCCGCCTGCGCAAGTCCATTCTCGGCGACATCTGCGAGGCCGTCATCGGCGCGATCTTCCTCGACGGCGGTCATGCGGCGGCGGACGAGTTCGTCAAGCAAAACTGGACCGAGCGCATGCACAAGCCGCGGCGTCCGTTGCGAGATCCCAAGACCGTGCTGCAGGAATGGGCGCAGGGGAAGGGCTTGCCGACACCGGTTTATCGCGAGGTCGAGCGGACCGGTCCGCATCACGATCCGCAATTCCGTGTCGCCGTGGATTTGCCGGGACTCGCGCCGGCCGAAGGTATCGGCGGCAGCAAGCGCGCGGCGGAGAAGGTGGCGGCATCAGTGATGATCGAACGCGAAGGTGTTGGCGGCAGCAATGACGGCTGAAACAAGCGGCGAAGCGCCCATAGCGACGCGCTGCGGCTTCGTCGCGCTGATTGGCGCGCCGAACGTCGGCAAGTCCACGCTGGTCAATGCGCTGGTCGGGGCCAAGGTCACGATCGTTTCGCGCAAGGTGCAGACCACGCGTGCGCTGATCCGCGGCATCGTCATCGAGAACAACGCGCAGATCATCCTGGTCGACACGCCCGGCATCTTCCTGCCCAAGCGCCGGCTCGACCGCGCCATGGTCTCGACCGCCTGGAGCGGGGCGCATGACGCCGACCTCGTCTGCGTGCTGCTGGATGCCAAGGCCGGGATTGATGAGGAGGCCGAAGCGATCCTCACCAAGGTCGCCAGCGTGAAACACGACAAGATTTTGGTGATCAACAAGGTCGACTTGGTCCCGCGCGAGAAGTTGCTGGCGCTGGCGCAGGCCGCCAACGAGCGCATGGCCTTCGCAAAGACCTTCATGATCGCGGCAATCTCGGGCGACGGTGTCGACGACATCCGCACCACGCTCGCCGAGATGGTGCCGGCGGGGCCATTTCTCTATCCCGAGGACCAGATGTCGGATGCGCCAATGCGACATCTGGCGGCCGAGATCACGCGCGAGAAGATCTATCGCAAGCTGCACCAGGAATTGCCCTACCAATCCACGGTCGAGACCGACAAGTGGGAGGAGCGCAAGGACAAGTCGGTGCGCATCGAGCAGACGATCTTTGTCGAGCGCGAGAGCCAGCGCAAGATCGTGCTCGGCGCAGGTGGCGCAACCATCAAGTCCATCGGGGCAGACTCGCGCAAGGAGATCGCCGAGATCCTCGGCGTGCCGGTTCATCTGTTCCTGTTCGTCAAGGTGCGCGAGAACTGGGGTGACGATCCCGATCGCTACCGCGAGATGGGCCTGGAATTTCCCAAAGAATAAGCAAGAAATGATCGTTCAACGATGAGCGTGCCTCGCAACGTCCAGCGCTTTGAAGCGCTGCTCTATGCCTCGCTGATGCTGGACTCCCTGTCGGTGGCGGTGCAGGATCGCACGCCCACTGTCGAGATGACCGAACAGATGATCATGACGGCGACGCTGCTCGCCGGCGGGATGATCCTGCTGATGGTCTATTTCGTCCGGCTGGCTGCGCACTGGCGCAAGAACTGGCCGCGCTGGGTGCTGACGGCGGCGCTGGTGCTGTCCGTGATCTCGCTCGCCCAGATCCTCGGCGAGCGGGGCCTCGAGCTCGACAGCGCCATCGAGATCGTCTCCTGCGTGCTGACGGCGTTCGGACTCTACTTCTCTTTCACAGGCGACGCGCAGGGCTGGTTCGACGCGTGAAGGACGCAGAATAGCGTGCTGCGCTTGCGCGGGGTTCTATCTTGGGGATGGGAATACTCGTACACAATGACAGTTAGCGCGATCACGATCGCCCAGACGACAAAGCCCACAACAACGCCGAGCGCCGGCGACAGGATCAGCCCGCCCTCGCCGGTGCGCCTGATCTGCAAGAGGCCTGTCCAGCCGACTCGGGTCATGCGTTTCGGGAATTCGACGGTGATCTTGCCGAAGGTGACGACGAACAGCAACGCAAGCGCCGTAAAATAGAAAGCAGTCGGCAAGACCGTCCAGGCGATCCAGAATGCCAACTCGAGAATTAGCGCCATCAAGTCGAAAATGATGCTGGCCATCGTGATCCAGGGCGGGTCTGATCTTCTGCGTCAAGGCATATGGCGGTATTATCTAGCACATGGAATGGACCGACGAAGGCATCGTGCTGGGCGTGCGGCGGCATGGCGAGAGCAGCGCCATCGTCGAGCTGCTGACGCGCCAGCACGGCCGGCATCTTGGTCTGGTGCGAGGCGGTGCAAGCTCCCGGCTGCGGCCACTGCTGCAGCCCGGTAACAGCGTCAGCGCAGTGTGGCGGGCGCGGCTTGACGAGCATCTCGGCACCTACGCGATCGAAGGATTGAAGCTGCGCGCGGCAACGCTGCTTGGATCGTCCCACGGCGTCTACGGCGTCACCCATCTGGCCTCGATTGCGCGGCTGTTGCCGGAGCGTGATCCGCATGAGGAGATCTTTTCGCTGCTCGAACACTCGCTCGATGATTTCGACGACATCGGTAGTGCCGCCGTGCATCTCATTCATTTCGAGCTGGCGATGCTCTCCGAGCTCGGCTTCGGCCTAGCGCTCGAAAACTGCGCGGTGACCGGGGAGACCACCGAGCTGATCTATGTCTCGCCGAAGTCCGGTGGCGCTGTCTCGCGCGGTGCAGGTGAGGCGTGGCGCGACCGCTTGCTGCGGCTGCCGCCTTTCCTGCGGCAAGGCGAGGTGCATGACGACCTCACCGATGAGGATCTCCAGGACGGGTTCCGACTGACCGGCCTGTTCCTGTTGCGCCATGTGCTGGAGCCGCGTGGGCAGGTCCATTCGGACGCGCGGGCGGGCTTCATCAACGCCCTGACCCGGCAGCAGGCCAAGGCATCGCTTCCGGCGCCATGAGCCGACCGCGCTGCTGCATTGCCTGAAAAAATGGGGTACCCCTCGGAACCAAACTTGTTCGGTCGCGTTGGCCGGGCTGGTTCCACAACGGGGACAGCCCAAATGTTGATCAGGGGTTTTGCGCTGACCGCGGCGCTGCTGGCCTTTGCGCCGGATGCTCTGGCTGGCGAGCCGCAACCTGGCGTGTTTCGCCGGGCCTCCTGCACCGTGGTCCGGTACTATGTGGCGAAATATTCCGCTGCGGCCGCAGAGACATGGGCGCGATCCCACGGCGCAACCGAGGCTGAAATCGAGGCAGCGCGCCGCTGCGTCGCCAATATGCCGGCGACGGCTCCGGCCAAGGTCCAGCCGACCGTGACCGCCGGTTGGGCGGGGCAGTAGGAGCCCACAGGGAACCAATCCATCCTTGCCCGATTCGCTTCCACGGTTTAACCGGGCGGCATGGGAAAACGAATCGTTCCGCCGGAAGAACCGGCCGAAATTCATGATGTGCCGCTGCGCGAGGCTCTGGAAGAGCGCTATCTCGCGTACGCGCTCTCCACCATCATGCACCGCGCGCTGCCCGATGCGCGCGACGGCCTGAAGCCGGTGCACCGGCGCATTCTCTACGGGATGCGCCTGCTCAGGCTTGACCCCGGCACGGCCTTCAAGAAGTCCGCCAAGATCGTCGGCGACGTGATGGGCTCGTTCCACCCGCATGGCGACCAGGCGATCTACGACGCCATGGTCCGTCTCGCGCAGGATTTCTCCTCGCGCTATCCGCTGGTCGACGGCCAGGGCAATTTCGGCAATATCGACGGCGATAATCCCGCCGCCTACCGTTACACCGAAGCGCGCATGACCGACGTCGCGCGGCTTCTGCTCGAGGGTATCGACGAGGACGGCGTCGAGTTCCGTCCCAATTACGACGGCCAGTCGAAAGAGCCGATTGTGCTGCCAGGCGGCTTCCCGAATCTGCTTGCCAACGGCGCGCAAGGCATTGCGGTCGGCATGGCGACCTCGATCCCACCGCACAACGCCGCCGAGCTGTGCGAGGCCGCGCTGCATCTGATCGAGAAGCCCGACGCCAAATCGAAGGCGTTGATGAAGTGGGTCAAGGGCCCCGATTTTCCGACCGGCGGCATCTGCGTCGATTCCAAGCAGGCCATTGCTGAAGCCTACACGACCGGCCGCGGCTCGTTCCGTGTCCGCGCGAGGTGGGAGCAGGAAGAGGGCGCGCGAGGCGTCTGGGTCGTCGTCGTTACAGAGATCCCCTTTCTGGTGCAGAAGTCGCGCCTGATCGAGAAGGTCGCTGAACTGCTCGACCAGAAAAAGCTGCCGCTGGTCGGCGACATCAGGGACGAGTCGGCCGAAGACGTCCGCATCGTCATCGAGCCGAAGTCGAAGAACGTCGATCCTGCGCTAATGATGGAATCGCTGTTCCGGCTTACCGAGCTCGAAAACAAAATTCCGCTGAACCTCAACGTGCTGATCAAAGGCCGCATCCCCAGGGTGGTGGGGCTCGCGGAGTGCCTGCGCGAATGGCTCGACCATCTGCGCGACGTGCTGATCCGGCGGACCAACTTCCGCAAGGCGCAGATCGAGCACCGGCTCGAGATCCTCGGCGGCTTGTTGATTGCCTATCTGAACATCGATGAGGTGATCAGGATCATCCGCACCGAGGACGAGCCGAAGCCGGCGCTGATGAAAGCGTTCAAGCTCACCGAGGTGCAGGCCGAAGCCATCCTCAACATGCGGCTGCGCAGCTTGCGCAAGCTCGAGGAAATGGAGATCCGCACCGAAGACAAGGATCTGCGTAAGGAGTTGAAGGGCATCGAAGGCCTGCTCGCCTCCGAAACCGAGCAATGGAAGAAGGTCGGCGAGCAGGTCGGCAAGGTCCGCGACATGTTCGGGCCGAAGACGCCGCTCGGCAAGCGACGCACCACTTTCGCTGATGCGCCCGAGCACGATATTGCCGCGATGGAGGAAGCTCTCGTCGAGCGCGAGCCGGTGACGGTCGTCGTCTCCGACAAGGGCTGGATCCGCACCATGAAGGGCCATGTCGAGGATCTCTCGGGGCTGGCCTTCAAGCAGGACGACAAGCTCGGCATCGCCTTCTTCGCGGAGACGACATCGAAGCTGTTGCTGTTCGCGACCAACGGAAAGTTCTTCTCGATCGATGTGGCGAAGCTGCCGGGCGGCCGCGGCCATGGCGAGCCGATCCGCCAATTCATCGATCTCGAGCCGGAGGCCGCGCCGGTCACGCTGTTCGTCAACAAGGGCGGTCGCAAATTTCTGGTCGCGAGCCACGAGGGCCAAGGCTTCGTCGTCAACGAGGACGATTGCGTCGGCACCACCAAGAAGGGCAAGCAGGTCCTCAACGTCGATATGCCGAACGAAGCGCGTACGGTCACCGAGGTGATCGGCGACACCGTCGCTGTGATCGGCGAGAACCGCAAGATGCTGATCTTCCCGCTCGACCAGGTGCCGGAGATGGCCCGCGGCCGCGGCGTGCGCCTGCAGAAGTACAAGGATGGCGGTCTCTCCGACATCGCTGTCTTCGAGGCCAAGGCAGGCCTCACCTGGAAGGACTCTGCGGGGCGCGAATTCTCCGCGACGATGAAGGAGCTCGCGGAGTGGAAGGGCACCCGCGCCGACGCAGGCCGTTTGCCGCCGAAGGGTTTCCCGAAGTCGAACAAGTTCGGCAAGATGATCGGGTAGTCGCTCTCTAACTCCCTGATGTGCAGCGATGCGCTTGCATGGCTGCATCGGTTCGCACGGTCTGATATCGTCCGCCGAGCCGGTCTTTGGGAACGTTGAGAATGAGCGCGATGTACGATGTCATTGTTGTCGGCGGCGGCTCCGCTGGCGCCGCTGTTGCGGCACGGCTCTCCGAGGATTCCGCAAGGCGCGTGCTGCTGTTGGAGGCAGGTCTGGACTGGCGCGCGGACGAAGCGCCTTGGGAAGTCAGAACGCCGAACCCGATCCCGATCATTCACAAGCGCGAGTACCAGGAGAAGTGGCAATGGCCTGACCTCCTGAGCCGCCGCGTGGCGGGGCAGGAGCCGCGCTTCTACTGGCGCGGCAAGGGGCTCGGCGGTTCGTCGATGATGAACGGCCAGATCGCGATCCGCGGTGTTGCTGACGCGTTCGACGAATGGGCGGCCAATGGCTGCGCTGGTTGGTCGGCCAAAGAGGTGATGCCGCTATTCTCTATGATCGAGGACGATCTGGAGTTTGGCGATGCCGCAGGCCATGGCCGCGGCGGACCGCTACCGGTCTATCGCGCGTCACCGGAGAAATGGGGTCCGATTGATCGCGGCTTGCGCGACGCGGCGCTGGCAAGCGGCTATCCCTGGTGTGCCGACCTCAACGGTCCTGATGGTGAGGGCGTCGCCTGCTATCCCATCAACAGCCGCGACAGCCGCCGCATCAGCACGAACGAAGGTTATCTCGAGCCCGCGCGTGGCCGCGCCAATCTGGAAATTCGTGGGCACGCGCTGGTCGATCGCGTGCTCATCCGTGACAACAGGGCGACGAGCGTCCGCGTTCATACCGAGGGGCAAGGCACCAGCGAGATTAGCGCGCGCCAGATCGTGCTCTGTGCCGGCGCGGTTCACAGTCCGGCGATCCTGCTGCGCTCGGGCATCGGACCTGCCGAAGAGCTGAAGGCGATGGGAATTGCAGTCGAACGCGATCTGCCGGTCGGCCGCCATTTCTTCGACCATCCGCTGTTTCGCGCCACGATCCAGCTGCACGAAAACCTGCGGCCGACCGATCCCGATACGCGCCACACCAATTGTTGCGTGACCTATTCCTCCGGCCTCGCCAATGGCGGCAAGCGCGACATGATCCTGATCGCGTTCAATCACCGTGGTATCGGCGTGCCCGGGGCCATCGGTGCCGGCCTGTTCAACGCCTATTCGCGCGGCACGCTCAAGCTGGCCTCGACGGATCCGTCCGTCGATCCTGTTGTCGAGGAGAACATGCTCGCCGATCCCCGCGACATGCTGCGGATGATGGATGCGGTGAAGCGGCTCGCTGTCATCACCTCCCAGTCGGCGCTGTCAGGCATCGCCGACTGGATCAGGCTCACCGACACCGATCTGACACTACAGCAGGCCGCTAGCCTGCCGGATCACGAGCTCGACGCGCTGTTGCGCCGTGAAACCGGCGACATCCAGCACGCCGCAGGCAGCTGCCGGATGACCGGTGTCAATGATGCCGACGGCGTGGTCAACCCTGATGGCTCGGTGAAAGGCATCTCGGGCCTGCGCGTCGCCGACGCCTCGATCATGCCGTCCGACTGCCGGGCCAACACCCACTTCACGACGGTCGTGATCGGCGAGGCGATCGCGCGGATGATGATGCGGTAATTCTGCCGCGGCTAGCAGGCGTCAGATGTGCGCGAACAGATCGGGCCATTATCCGTCACATGAATTGTCTCACACTTTGGAGAAATCGCTCTTTCTCGCCCGGTGCGTAACCTTGGGACGCTCCATAGTAGGGTTCATTGTTTTGATTGTACGGCGCAGCCCGGTGGTGGATTGGCGGCTTAGGTGACGTGTATGTTTGGCGAGAACGGCGCCGGTTGTTCCCTTTGGCCGGCGCACCAGCGTAATACGGGTTGAGGACGCACATCTGACCGTTGGCCGACGCCCTGCATTGGTCCATCGTCGTGTAGCTGCACCTGTAGTATGGACTGGTTCCACGAGTGACGACGTTCAAGCATACGGGAAAAGCCGGATCATATCTTTGAGCCCGGGCGTGCCCCACTGTGAGGGCGATACTCACGGTCAAGATCGTCAAAGCCCATTTGCGCATTGGAGCTTCCTCCAAGTCGGCCCAACACACCGGTGGCACTCCGACCGTCGGCAGTGTTGATCCACGTCAATGCTCACGGAATTCAGCCCTAGATCACCCCGACCATCCTTAGCGCCACGCCGGCCGCGCAGCTGCCGGCCAGCACCGTCAGCATCCCCAGCTTGAAGCGGAAGATTGCGGTGGCGGCCGCGATCGACAGCACGAGCGCGGGAATGTCGACGCTCGTCAGCACCGGCCTGTCGAAATCCAGGGGGAAGGCGTGCACGGGTACGGTCTCGCGGAACAGCGTGTGTAGCGCGAACCAGATCGAGAGGTTGAGGATCACGCCGACGACGGCGGCTGTGATGGCGCTGAGTGCGCCGGCAAGGCCCGTATTGCCGCGCAGCCGCTCGATATAGGGGCCGCCGACGAAGATCCAGAGGAAGCAGGGTGTGAACGTGACCCAGGTCGCGAGCAGTCCGCCGAGCGTTGCTGCCAGCATTGGCGACAGGCCGCTTGCATCACGATACGCCGCCATGAAGCCTACGAACTGCAGCACCATGATCAGCGGACCCGGCGTGGTCTCGGCCATGCCGAGGCCGTCGAGCATCTCGTGCGGCTTCAGCCAGTGATAGTGTTCGACCGCCTGCTGGGCGACGTAGGCCAGCACGGCATAAGCGCCACCGAAGGTGACCAGCGCCATCTTGGTGAAGAACAGTGCGATCTGGCTGAAGACGCTGGCCTGGCCAAGGATCAGCAGCAACACAATCACCGGCACGAGCCAGAGCGAAAGCCACAGCGCGGCGGTGCGGACCGTGCGCGCAGTGTTGGGACGCACGTGCTCGGGCACGGCTTCGCCGAGCATGGTGTCGATCACAGCGCCAGCGCCGCCATGGCCGTGACCAGCCGGCGCGAACTCAGGGCGGCCGGACCGCGCGCCGGCATAGCCAATCACGCCGGCGGCAATAATGATGATCGGGAAGGGGACCGCGAAGAAGAAGATCGCGACGAAGGCGATGGCCGCGAGCGCAATCATGATGCGGTTCTTGAGTGCACGCTTGCCGACGCGGAAGACGGCCTCGATGACGATGGCAAGCACCGCAGCCTTCAGGCCGAAGAACAGCGCCTCCACGAAGCTGACATTACCGTAGGCCGCATAGATATAGCTTAGGCCCATGATGGCGAAGATGCCGGGCAGGATGAAGAGCCCGCCCGCCATCAGCCCGCCCTTGGTGCGATGCATCAGCCAGCCGACATAGGTCGCGAGCTGCTGCGCTTCCGGTCCCGGCAGCAGCATGCAGTAGTTCAGCGCATGCAGGAAGCGGCCTTCGGAGATCCAGTTCTTCTCCTCGACCAGGATGCGGTGCATCACCGCGATCTGGCCCGCAGGCCCGCCGAAGCTGAGGCAGGCGACACGGAGCCAGACGCGAAAGGCTTCACGGAAGCTGATGCCGTGACCGGCATCAGCTTCCGTTTGATTGGCGCGGATATCCATCACGCCTTTACCTTGTTGGTCGGCCAGTTGTGGGTCTCGCTCGTGGCGTCGCGGCACCAACGGAAGAAGGCGTCGTAGAGCAGCATGCCGGCCTCGAGCTGCTCGAGATCGTCATCGTACATGCGTGACAATCCGAGCGAGGCTGCGAGCAGCCCGGGTGCCTCAGGCGCCAGGTCCGGCCGCGCAGTATCGGCGCCGCGCACCAGCGTGGCCAGCCGCAACAGCGCTGGCGTCGCAATGCCGAACTCCTCGATCATCACGTCGAAGGTGCAGAGCTCGCCGCGGTGGCTCCAGAACACGTTCTCGATGTCGAAGGGCGCGGCCTTGAAGCGTTCGCCGACGGCGACCACCTCGGACGGCGCGACAAACAGAAACACCGCGTTGGGATCGACGAAGCGGCGGATCAGCCAGGGGCAGGCGATACGGTCCACCTTGGGCCGCGCCCGCGTCACCCAGACGGTACGCCCCTTGGTGTCGCGCGGCGGAAGCTTGCGGGTATCGACCAGCGGCAGCTTCGCTTCCTTCCACCCTTCGAAGCCGCCGTCGAGTGTCTCGGCCTCCACGCCGAGCTGGCGTAGCCAGGCCGCGGTACCCTGCGCGAGCTTGCCGCCGCGCAGGCACGAGACGATGGCGGAGCGGCCGGCGAAATCGGCGCCCCAGTCGGGCACGTTGTCGTGGCTGAGCCTGATGGAGCCGGGGATCAGCCGCCGGTCGGCGGCAAAATCCTCTTCAGTCCGAACATCGATCAGGGCAGGGGCATTGGCCGTGCCGATCAGGCGCGCCAATTTGTCGGATGATATAGTCGTGAAAGTAGGCATGGTGTTGCGTCCTCGCAAAAAACCAACGGGACGCGATACTTGGGCATGTCGCCTCGTGGGGAGATCGCTCAAATCCCCATGGCGCTAATTACAGCGAAACTGGGCCTAGCTGTCAATCGCCTGATACGCGGGTATTGAGCGTTAGAAAGATATGCTGCCGAAGCCTATAGTGTGTGGAAGAGGAATTCTGCGCCAGGGGCGGGGTTGATCCTCGGTCGTAGCAGGAAGACGCTGCCAGGAGGGACCAAGGATGACACGCAAGATCATGTCCAAGACCACGCTCGCTCTCGCCATCGCCGCACTCGCGTTGTCTGCCCAGGCTGTGTTCGCACAAAAGCCGGGTGTCGAAAAACTCTACATCCTCAATTGCGGCGAAGGCGTCGCTGGCGACATCGGGCGCTGGTCGCCCGGGGTGAACGAGGGCAAGTCGATGGACTTCGTCGACACCTGCTATCTCATCAAGCACAGCCAGGGCTGGTTCCTGTGGGACACCGGCATTCCCGACGCCGTCGCAGCGATGCCGAACGGTCTCGCCCCGGCTGATCCCAAGGCCGTGACCTGGAAGCGACCGAAGACGCTTGCCTCGCAGCTCGAGCAGATCGGCGTGAAGCCCGCCGACGTCAAGGCGATGGGCGTCTCGCACACGCATCCCGATCACATCGGCAATGTCGAGATGTTCCCGCAGGCAACGCTCTATGTGCAGAAGGCCGAATATGATTGGCCGGGCGCGAACAACGAGCCGCGCTTCAAGCCCTCGCATCCGGTCGAACTGCTCGCGGGCGACAAGGACGTGTTCGGCGACGGCAGCATCACCATCCTCTCGACACCCGGCCACACGCCGGGACACCAGTCGCTTATGGTGCGGCTGCAGAGGAACGGCGTGGTGGTGCTCTCAGGCGATGCCGCTCATTTCAAGGACAACTACGACAACCGCCGTGTCCCCGTGAACAATTTCAACAAAGAGCAGTCGCTCGCCTCGATGCAGAAAATCGCCGACACCATCTCGAAGGAAGAGGCGCAGTTCTGGATCAATCACGACAAGGCGCAGCGCGACACTCTGAAGATGTCGCCTGAGTTCTACGACTAGCTTTCGCGGGCTCCCTGTTGCCACGATGGTGGCAGCAGGGATGCGGTAGACGCCTCGAGGAGCTCCGGGACGGGAGGCGAAACGTGGGGGAGTGGATCGGGGTCGCGATCGCTCTGGCGTCGAGTAGCATCGGCGGTACCGCAGCCGCAATCACCCGCTATCTCGTTGTCGGCGCTGATCCCGTCATGCTTGCGATCTTGCGCTGGGGGATCGGTTTCCTCTGCCTCTTGCCGTGCGCGCTTCTGCTTCGCGTGCGCTGGCCGCAACGATCGGACTGGCCAGCCGTGATAGCGCTCGGCGTCTGCTTCTTCGGCCTGTTCTTCATCCTCTACAACATCGCCGTGTCCTACACGACCGCGGCGCGCGCCAGTCTGGCGCTGGCGACGCTGCCGCTCCACACCATGGTCGTCGGTGCGATCCTTGGCGTGGAACGGCTGACGGCGCGCAAGATCGTCGGTGTCGGCATTGCCGTCCTCGGCGTGGCGGCGGCGTTAGCGGCGGGCCTGTCGCAGAGCCCGCCGGGCGCCTGGCGCGGCGAGCTGATCATGACCGGCGCGGTGTTTTGTATGGCCTTTTACAACGTGCTGTCGCGCCCGCTGATGCAACGCTCCAGCGCGCTCGGCTTTCTCACTGTCGGCATGGGTGCGGGCGCTGCGCTGCTGGTCTTCGTGGGGCTTGCGAAGGGCAGCTTCGCCGCGCTCACGCACTTCACGACGGCGCAGTGGATCGCCGGGATCTATCTCGGTGCTGGCGGTGGTGCGCTCGCCTTCATCCTCTGGGTCATGGCACTGGCCCGGGCGACGCCGACCAGAGTGGCCAATACGATGACGGTCAACCCGATCGCGGCGACCTTGCTGGCAGCGGTGTTGATCGGTGAGCCGATTACGCCAAATCTGCTGATCGGGCTGATTGCTGTGTTCGCTGGCATCTGGATTGCGACCGGCCAGCCGAAGGCTGTCTAGCTCTTCGGCACAGTCACCGCCGGCGGGCTGGCGTCAGGCGTCTTCTTCGGCTTCAGCGAGCCGGCATAGAACGAGACCAGCCACACCAGCAGCACGGCGAGGAGATAGACACCCCAGGCCTGCGGTGGGGTCATGGCCCAGCGCAGGAGGCCTTTGAGTGTACGGGGCGTAGGACTGTTGTCGGTCATGCGGCGCTTGTGCGCGAAAGCGATGGCACGGTCAATCCGGCCGCGGCGTCGCGCGGATCAGGAACAGCGCGGCCAGCGCCGACAGGCTGAGGGCGGAGGAGACCATCAGTACCTTGGCGCCCATGACGTCGATCAGCAGTCCAAACGCCAAGGGTGCCACGGCCTGGGCCATGCGTGCCGGCGCGCCGATGATGCCGAGGCGATAGCCGAAATCTTTCGGGCCGAAGATCGAGAGCGGCAGCGTTCCGCGGGCAATCGTCAGGATGCCGTTGCCGGATCCGTGCAGCAGCGCGAATGCGCTCGCGGCCGGCGCGCCGAGGATGGCGACGACGGCCGCGCCAATCGGGTGGGTGAGGCAGGCAAGCCGCGTCGACCACAGCGGATGGAAGCGGCTCAGAACGCTCGCTTCGAGGATGCGCGCGATCACCTGCGCCGGGCCGATCAGCGCGCCGGCGGCAATCGCTTCGACATGCGTCGCGCCTGTGGCCTCGAGGATGCGCGGGAAATGTACGGCCATCGCGCCGGTGACGGTCCAGACCGCGGCGAAGACGAAGGCAAGCAGGATCATGGTGCGGTCGAGCGGGACGTGCGGCTTCTCGGCCGTTGCCGCGGCCTGTTTCGCGCCCTTGATCGAAGGCAACATGAAGAAGTTGAGAGGCAGGCCGATCAGGATGTTGGCGACCGCCCAGGCGAAACACGTGTCGCGCCAGCCGATATGGGCCAGGCCCCAGGCAGTGAGGGGCCAACCGACGGTCGAGGCAAAGCCCGCCATCAGCGTGATGCCCGTGATCGAGCCGCGAGCTTCCGTGCCATAGATGCGGCCGAGTGCGGCGAAGGCGGCGTCGTAGAGCCCCATCGCCATGCCGATGCCGAGCACGAGCCAGGCGAATGCCATCATCGCAACGGATTGCGAGAACCCAAGGAGCGTGAGACCGGCGGCAATGGTCAGGTTCGAGGCCGAGAGCACCTGCCGTCCGCCGACGAGATCAATCTGCCTGCCGATGCGCGGCCCCAGCATCGCGGAGATCACGAGCGCGGCCGAGAACGCGCCAAAGATCCAGTTGGTGGAGATGCCGAGGTCGTGCGCCATGGGATCCGCGAGCAGGGCCGGCAAATAATAGCTGGAGGCCCAGGCCAGGGTCTGCGTGGTACCGAGCGCCAGGATGATCGGAAGCTGGCGCTGGCTCATGTCCCTGGATGTCTCGTCGTCGGTGTCATCATTTGCATTTGCGGCCTGAGGCGAGAGCGCGTCAACAGCGTCCGTGACATATTCGATCTGCTACGGGCGGGAGCCTTCGTTGCACACCGTCTGCGTGTGGCCTTTCGTTCGTCACGAATGCACGCCATAATGGCGTATGCAACTCACCTCCCGCCTTGCGCTGATGAACTGGCTGACCGGCCAGGGGCTGACCGGCCTTCCCGAACCCGAACTCTTGCGCGGTTTCTGTGAACGCTGCCGCGCCGAAGGGCTGGAACTCTCGCGCGGGCTCGTTGTCATCGACACGCTGCACCCAATCTACGAGGGGCGCGCCTTCCGCTGGAGCGACACGCCGACCAACGAGAGCGACGTCATCGAATACGGCTCGACGGCAGAGGGCGATGCGGCCAAGAACTGGCGCCGCTCGGTGTTCTATCATTTGCTCGAGCATGGCCACGACGAGATGGTGATCGACCTCGCCGACGCGCCTTCGCTTGATTTTTCGCAGATCGGCGAGCTCGCCGAAAACGGTCACCGCCATTTCCTCGCTTTCGTGCACCGCTTCGGGGAGAGCGGAGCGCTCGGGCAGATGGACTGCCTCTATACCTACTGGACGACGAGACGCGAGAACGGCTTTTCGGAAGCCGAACTTGCTGCGCTGCGCGATCTCGTGCCGGTGCTGGGACTCGCGATCAAATCGGCGCAGCAGGTCGACATCGTGCGGACACTGGGGCGGGTCTATCTCGGACGCGATGCCTCCGAGCAGGTGCTGCGCGGGCGGATTTCACGCGGCGTCACCGAACGCATCAACGCTGTGCTCTGGTATTCGGATTTGCGCGGCTCGACCGGGATCAGCGAGAGCATCGGGCCCGACGAGATCATCCCGTTCCTCAACGACTATGCGCAGGCCGTGATCGACGCGATTCACGAGGCCGGCGGCGACGTGTTGAAGCTGATCGGCGACGGTGTGCTGGCGATGTTCTGGGGCGAGGACATGGCCCATGCCCGCCGCGCCGCGTTGCGCGCCGAGCATCTGTTCCGCCAGAACGTCGCGGCGCTGAACGCACGCCGGGCGGCCGACGGCCGTCCCACTACGTCGGCCTATATTGGCCTGCACGTCGGCGAGGTGTTTTACGGCAATATCGGCAGCGAGGACCGGCTCGATTTCACGGTGGTGGGGCCGACCGTCAACGAGGTCAGCCGCATCGCCTCGATGAGCCGCTCGGTCGATCGTGAGCTGCTGGCGTCGGCAGAGTTCTACAAGGGTCTGGACGCCGCAGGCCGCCGCTACCTCGTTTCCACCGGCCGCTACGCGCTGCGCGGCATCGGCCGCGCGCAGGATCTCTACACACTCGATCCCGAGGTCGATGCGAGCGAGCCCGTGACGGGGAGCTACGAGCGGTATCTGGCGAATTAGGCCCGCACCGCCGCGTTGTCGTCCACCATGGCCGGCTGCCGGTCGAGCGCCACGGCCGGCGACAACCAGATCACCAGCGCCTGCACGCCGAACACGGCGGCCGCGAGATACAGACACGCTTCCGCGCTCCAGAAGCCGCCGACGATCGCGCCCAGCGCCGAGCCGAGCGGGCGGGCACCGTAGCTCATGATGTTGATGGCGGAGACGCGGCCGAGCAAACGCGGCGGCGTCACCGACTGGCGCAGCGTCGTGGTCGAGATCACCCAGAGGATTGGCCCGACGCCGAGCAGGAAGAAGCTGAGGCCCGCGAGCCACGGCGAGGGCACCAGCACCGTCAGCGCCATCACCACCGCAGCGACGAAACCGGTGACAGGGCCGAGGCCTATCACGGTGCCGAAGGCGATACGCATCATCACGCGCGTGGCGAACAGCGCGCCGATGACCATGCCGACGCCGTACATCGTCAGCACGGTGCCGACACCGGCGGCGGTGAGGCCGAGATGGCGCACGGCGTAGGGGACGAATACCGCAATCTGCAGGAACCAGCCGGTGTTGAAAATGAACTGGGTGATGAACACCGGCCGCAGCAGCGGGTGATAAAACACGAAGGCCGCGCCTTCGCGGATGTCCTGGAATGGATGCCGCCGCGGCACCGGCGCGCGCGAAGGCTCATAGAGACCTGAGAGCAGCACGACGGCGATCGCCGAGAGCGCCGCGGCAAAGCCGAAGGCCGGGCTTGCGCCCCACCAGCCGACCAGCGCGCCGCCGAGTGCGGGGCCGCTGGCGAAGGCGATGGTGCGCGCGAGCTCGATGCGGGCATTGGCAGCCGGCAATAGCTCTGCGCCCACCAGCGAGGGCACCAGCGCCGGCGCGGCGACGCTGTAGACGACGGTGCCACAGACCGCGGCAAAGCCGAGCAGCGCCAGCAGCGGCAGATTCAGCGCGCCGAGCGCGAGCAGAAGCACGATGGCCGCGAGCGCCACCGCCCGCAGCGCTTCGGCGCCCGCCATCAGCGAACGGCGGGAAATGCGGTCGGCGAGCAGGCCGGCCGGAATCGCGAACAGGACGAAGGGCAGGGTGAGAGCGGTCTGGAGCAGGCCGGTCTGCCCCTCGGCCACGCCCAGCGTCAGCACCGCGACGATGGGGGCCGCAGCGAGCGCGATCTGCTCAGCCGACTGCGCGGCGAGGTTGGACCAGGCGAGGCGGTTGAAGGTGTCGGGGAGGCGGGGCGGAATTGACATGGCGTGTGTCCTGCAAACTCTCGATGGCGCCAGTATTCGCGTCCGCGGACGGCCAAACCCACCCGCTTTCCGACACGGCCGGGCAAAACGGGGCTTCCGCGGGAACCGATGCGGCTAGATGCAGTTGCAAATGAGTTGCAATAAGGTCCAACTCCGGTATTGTGCCAGCATGGATGCCCGATCGCCCGATCTGACCCAGAACGCCGCCGGCTGGCGCACCGATGCGCCGACCACGAAGAGCCTCGCCGAGGTGAACGCCACGGTAGCGATTCCTGCGGCGGGGGCGTGGTGGCGGCGGCTGCTGGCGTTCGTCGGCCCGGGCTACATGGTCTCGGTCGGCTACATGGACCCCGGCAATTGGGCGACCGATCTCGCCGGTGGGTCGAAGTTTGGCTACACGCTGCTGTCGGTCATCCTGCTCTCGAATTTGATGGCGATCCTGCTCCAGTCGCTGGCCGCGCGGCTCGGGATCGTCACCGACCGCGACCTCGCGCAGGCCTGCCGCGCGACCTACTCGCCGGCCGTAAATTTCATGCTCTGGCTCGCCTGCGAAGCGGCGATCATCGCCTGCGATCTCGCCGAGGTCATCGGCACCGCGATCGCGCTGAAATTGCTGTTCGGTATTCCCCTGATTGGCGGTGCGCTGATCGCAGCGCTGGATGCCTTTCTGCTGCTCGTCTTGATGAACCGCGGCTTCCGTTTCCTCGAAGCCTTCGTCATGGCGCTGCTGGCGGTGATCGCGGTGTGCTTTGCGGTCCAGATCGTTGCCGCGGCGCCCCCGATCGCCGACGTGCTGCGCGGCTTTGCGCCGAAGACCGAGATCATCACCAATTCCGAGATGCTCTACATCGCGATCGGCATCATCGGTGCGACCGTGATGCCACATAATCTCTATCTGCATTCCTCGATCGTGCAGACGCGCGCCTATGAACGTAACGACCAGGGCCGGCGCGAAGCGATCAAATGGGCGACGACGGATTCAACCATCGCGCTGATGCTGGCGCTGTTCGTCAACGCCGCGATCCTCGTCGTGGCGGCCGCGACCTTCCACACGAGCGGCCATTCCGACGTCGCCGAGATCGGCCAGGCGTTTGAGTTGCTCTCGCCGCTGCTTGGCCTCGGCATCGCCTCGACGTTGTTCGCGGTGGCGCTGCTCGCCTCAGGTCTCAACTCGACGGTGACCGCGACGCTCGCCGGCCAGATCGTGATGGAGGGCTTCCTCGACCTGCGCCTGCCGAGCTGGGCGCGCCGCCTCGTCACGCGCGGCATCGCCATCATTCCCGTGATCGTCGTCACCGCGATTTATGGCGAGCGCGGCACGGCCGATCTCTTGGTGTTCAGCCAGGTCGTGCTGTCGATGCAGCTCCCCTTCGCCGTGATCCCTCTCGTGCGTTTCGTCTCCGACCGACGCAAGATGGGGCAGTTCGCGATACCAACGTCAGTCGCTGCGATCGCGTGGATCGTCGCGGGTGTGATCGTGGTTCTGAATGTGAAGCTGCTGGTGGATACGCTGGCTGGCTAGGCGAGCTAATCCTGCGGCTCGGATGTCGCATCGCCTTGTGCGTCGATGCGCAGCCAGCCTGAGGGCGCGAGGCGCTGCTGCGGCAGGAAGCGGGCCTTGTAGTCCATCTTCTTGGAGCCTTCGATCCAGTAGCCAAGATAGACGTACGGCAGGCCTTGCCGGCGGGCGCGTGCGATGTGGTCGAGGATCATGAAGGTGCCCATCGAGCGGGATACCTGGCCTGGCTCGAAGAACGAATAAACCATCGACAGGCCATCGCTGAGCACGTCGGTCAGCGCCACCGCGATCAGCTCCTCGCCGCGGCCGGAGATGCCGCTGTCGGGACCGCGCTTGCGATACTCGATGATGCGGGTCTCGACATGGCTGTCCTCGACCATCATGGCGTAGTCGAGCACCGTCATGTCGGCCATGCCGCCGTGGCGGTGGCGGGCGTCGAGATAGGCGCGGAACACCGAATATTGCTCTGACGTCGGAACCGCGCTGCGCTGCTCGCCGATAATGTCGGCGTTGCGCGTCATCACCTTGCGGAAGTTGCGCGAGGGGCGGAACTCATTGGCGACCACCCGCACCGAGACGCAGGCGCGACACTGGTCGCAAGCGGGGCGGTAGGCGATCGACTGGCTGCGGCGGAAGCCGCCGTGGGTCAGGAGGTCGTTGAGATCACCCGCGCGCTCACCCACGAGGTGCGTAAACACCTTGCGCTCATGTCGGCCAGCCAGATACGGGCAGGGAGACGGCGCTGTGAGGTAAAATTGGGGGGTGTCGCGCGAGTGCTGGGTCAAGGGACGTCGTGGGCCTCCGAAGTGGGCATCAGCATCGCGCTACGAAAGCTTCCGGTCAATCGGTCCGCTCGGCTGGTCAGATCACTCAGTCTAGCGGATCCGGGTTAGTAGGACCTTGATCAATAGGTTCTGGCAGCCTGAGGCACGGGCGCGCGAACGGAATTGTTGATCACCACCGTTCCCAGCACGAAATCGTGCAGCAGCCGCCGGCGGCCGTTGAACAGGCCGACCAGCACGACGAAGGGGGACAGGAAGGAGACCGTCACCCAGAACAGCACGGCATGGGTGGCGCCGAGCACGAAATAGCCGGGCGCGCCGTACCAGGTGCGCAACTCCAGATCCATGACCCGCATCCCGATGGTTGCCGACGAAGGACCGCCGATGCTGGCGCCGTAATAGACGATGGCCCAGATCACGGAGGCCGGCCAGGCCAGCCAGAACAGCGCCCAGCCGATGCCGAGCGTCACCACGCCGAACACCGCAATGAAGATGTAGCCGAGGATAACGGGAACTGAGATCACGACCATGTCGATCAGGAACGCAAACGCCCGCCGCGTCGCGACACCGCGGAACAGTTCCGGATGCTGATAGGGATCGTAGGCGTGAGCCGCGCCATCACTGCGCCAGGCGCCTGAACTACCCGAGTCGTAAGACATCGTCCGTCCTCCCAGGGAAAACTCCGCATGGCAGGACATGGGAACAGGCTCTTCCCCTGCCAAGGGTGCCGCGAGATTAACAAGCCGAAATATTCCGGCGATTCGGGGGCGGGGGATGCCGCGCGGGGGTTTACGCCTGCGTCCGCAGCTTCTCGGCCGCTTTTGGCGCAAAATAGCTGAGCACACCATCAGCGCCGGCGCGCTTGAATGCGAGCAGGCTTTCCATCATCGCGCGGTCGCCATCGAGCCAACCGTTGTTGGCGGCGGCGGCGATCATCGCGTATTCGCCGGAGACCTGGTAGGCGAAGGTCGGCATTGCGAACGTGTCCTTCACGCGACGAACGACGTCGAGATAGGGCATGCCGGGCTTCACCATCACCATGTCGGCTCCCTCGGAAATGTCGAGCTCGACCTCGCGCAGCGCCTCGTCGGTATTGGCGCTGTCCATCTGATAGGTGCGCTTGTCGCCGGTCAGCGTCTTGGCCGAGCCGATGGCATCGCGGAACGGGCCGTAGAAGGCCGAGGCGTATTTTGCTGCATAGGCCATGATCTGGACGTCGAGCAGGCCTGAGCGATCCAGCCCTTCGCGGATTGCGGCGACGCGGCCGTCCATCATGTCGGAGGGCGCGATGATGTCGCAGCCGGCTTCGGCCTGCACCAGCGCCTGGCGCACCAGCACGGCGACCGTCTCGTCGTTCAGGATCTTGCCATCGGAGA
>Ga0207695_10001109_pt1 | contig 46822 bp, 38 predicted proteins | sample KBSC54metaG_FD_184354 | JGI IMG/M metagenome (GOLD analysis project Ga0207695, IMG submission 184354) | Corn rhizosphere microbial communities from Kellogg Biological Station, Michigan, USA - KBS C5-4 metaG (SPAdes) (version 2) | ecosystem: Host-associated > Plants > Roots > Rhizosphere > Soil...
TACATCATGTTGATCATCTTCTGCCGTGGTTCTTTTGGTAAAGACATGGGTCAGTAAATTATTTGTACTTTTTTAATAGTTTTTCATTGGTTCATGCGGGCCGGACAAAACGGGCTTTGGCTTATTTCAGGTAGATGGCCTATAATATAGGCCGTCCGTTTATGCCTGGCGACCTTGCATGGCACTGAGCATGTTACCATAAACATGGTTCAGGTTGCCGAGGTTCTTCGCCAGCAGAGCGATCTGTTCCTGCGTTTTCTTAGCGTCGGTCACAGAACCCTGCATGGTCTCGGAAGCCTTCACCAGGTTACCATAGAAGCTGTTCATAGCTTTCAGGTGATTGTTGGTGTCCTGCAGTTCCAGCTCATAGATCGCATTCAGAGAGCCCAGGTTCTTGGTCAGGACCTGTACCTGAGAATGGAACTGTTTGGTGCTGTCAGCAGCAGCGTTGAAGCTGGAGATCGTGTTGGTAGCATTCTGGTAGGCGCCTTTCATGCTATCGAGGGCCAGAGAAGCTTCCTTCGTCTTATTCGTGTAGTCTGTCGTTGCAGCAAGAGCGCCGGATACGTCGCTGATCTTCTCAACGGTAGTTCCGAATTTCTTGAAGCCTTCGCTCAGGTTCTTCAGGTTAGCAGGAGTGATGTCGGCTTCCTGCAGCATCTTGTCCATCTTGTCAAGAGCAGGGTTGCCGCTCGATCCGCTGCTAGCCAGCTTAGGCAGAGCTTCGACCAGGGCGTGCATTTCACCTCCGGGAGGCGGAAGGAAGGCATATACGAGGAAGATCAGGGCTTCGGTCAGCAGACCAGCGGTCAGGAAGAAGTCGGCCAGCTTGGTATGCAGGATCTTTTGCAGCGCGCCAAAGATTACGACGGCCGCGCCAACGCATACAATAATATTGATAAGTCTTTCTGTAGATTTTGATACACCAGCGCTCATAGTGATTAATTTTTAATTGTTTTGAAAGGATTTTAAAGGGTTATGGAAAAAAGAGTTCCTGTTGATTTTTACGGTTCTCTGAGAATCAAAAACGGTTTTTAGTCGAAAAAATTTTACAAACCTTCCTAAAGTTTATCTGTATCCAACGGTCGGCGCGCAACGGTTGTGCCCGTATGGGTCAAACCCGGAACTCCGGGATGCCCAGACCTGCGGACACTTCAGCTCGCGGCACATTGATCCGCGACCCCTGGGCGCCTCTTGCGAGGCATAAACTCAGCGACGCATAGACTCTCGACGCATCGACTCGTCGGATTAGCGACGGCCGGTCACGGTCGGAGACAGATCGATCACACAACGGAACCCGATATACGACTTGGCCGTATCCTGGTACTCATAGGTGCGGGCGCTGGTCTGCAGGTACTGACCTACGTCTTTCCAGCTACCACCACGGATCACTTTACGCTTCATACGGGGGGGATCGGAGTCTTTCGCGTTCCAGCGGATATCAGGGTTCATGTCGTGCGAGAAGTTGGAAGCACCCTCATAATAGAAGGAGGAGGTCCACTCGGCGACGTTGCCGGCCATGCAATACAGACCGAAGTCATTGGGCCAGTAAGCGTCGGCACGAACAGTATAGAAGCCGCCATCTTCAGGGTAGTTACCACGACCCGGCTTGAAGTTAGCGAGTAAGCAGCCTTTTTTATTCCTTAAATAATAGTTACCCCAGGGATACATCGACTGAGAACGGCCACCGCGCGCGGCATATTCCCACTCGGATTCAGTCGGCAGACGGAAGCTGGACTCCGTAGCCATCTTCTTCTTCTCCAGGAAACCATTCAGGTAGTTGGTCCTCCATTCGCAGAATACCGTCGCCTGCGTCCACTTCACACCGACTACAGGGTAGTTGCCAAAGGCAGGGTGAGAATAGTAACGCTTGGTCATCGGCTCGTTGTACGAATAGCTGAAGTCACGGATCCAGACCAGCGTATCGGGATAAACAGGAATGTCTTTCTTGCGGATGAACTGAGAGCGGGGCTTGCCTTCGTTCTGTTTGGCGGCAGCCTCTTTCAGGTCGAACGTCTCAGAGTGATAGATCAGCTTGCTGGGGTCGATCTCTTTCTTACCGAAGATCCGGTTGTCAGGAGTGACCACCATCTGGTCGATCTTCTCAATGGTAGCCTTGTCGCCCCATTTGATCGTCTGAGCCTTCTTCCAGTCGATCTGGAAACGGCCGTCCACATCTTTACCATACTGCATCAGGGTAGCAGCGATCGAATCCCGGACCCAGTTGGTGAACTGGCGGTATTCGTTGTTGGTAATCTCAGTAGCGTCCATCCAGAAACCACTGATTGAAGTCTGTCTGTTACGGGTAGTAAAAGCGTAGTTGACGTCTTCGTCACTGGGTCCCATGTGGAAAGTGCCCGGTGGGATGTACACCATGCCCGGAGGCTTCTGAAGGTTATAAGCACTTGCGGGAGCGACGCCATGTAGCTGCCCGTCGTCCGGCATTCCCTTACCGGATTTTCCACCTAGTTTACAGCCTGCCATTATAGAAAGGGCGAAAAAGGCCGTCAAAACGGATAGGTTTTTCATTTTCATAATATTAAAGGGTATTGGGCAAATAAAATCTTTTGACAACATCTCGCTACAAGTTTAAAATTAATTTTTCGAAAGTCAAAGCTTTCCTCCGGTGAAAAATGTCTTTTAAGAGCCCTCCAAACCCAGACAGCAAAAGGCCATTTATTGGCCTAAACTGTTCGGATTCAAGATGCTAGTTTATTAAACGCGCCTAGGTACCTTTTATTGTACGTTCAGTGCTGAAACTTATACACATTTTCTAGGTTTCGGACCGCTGTAGCTACTTCATTTACAGGGAGTTGGCAGGCATAGTTTTTACATAGGAATATTAGGGTAAGCTTCTCGACAGGCTTGTCCCGTAACAAGGGAAACTGGGTATCCTTCCGGTCCGCAGATTGGAAAACCCGGTAAGGAATAAGATGGGATAGAAACTCCTTCCGGGCTTTTTCCGGCTGTTCGCCGGTAATAACTACCTCTGGAATATTATACGTAAAGGCTTGAAACAGGGTTGCCCAAATTCCAAAAGACCCGGGATAAGTAATAACAGGCCTTTGAAGCGCTGAAGCCATTTTATACGCACGCTCTTCCCATTCGGGCTTTTCAGAGATCACTGATAGATATAACAAATTAAATGCCATCATGGAATTACCCGAGGGGGTAGCCCCATCATAAATTTCTTTCTTCCTTACGACGACATCCTTTTGGCCGTCGTGGGTGTAAAAAAAGAAGCCGCTCTCTGCGTCGCTGAAATGCTCCAGCACGGTCACTGCGACCGCCCTCGCCTCCAGGAGATATTTCCCATCGCCCGTCACCTCCTGCAGGCCGATGAGGGCCGCGATCAGGTTCGCATAGTCGTCCAGAAAAGCCGGATACCGAGCCTCGCCCTTGTAGGAATGATAGTAGGAATGCAGACTGTCTGCGCCCTTCATCCGCTGCTGTATGAAGGCCATGTTGTTTACGGCCAGCTCACGGTACCGGTCGTCGCCCAGGGCCGCATAGGCCTTCGAGCAGGCCAGGTTCATCAGCGCATTCCAGCCCAGCAGCACCTTGTCGTCCAGGGCCGGAGCTATGCGCCCGCTGCGATGCCGGAGAAGCAGTTCCCGCGCTTGTGCCAGCTGCCGCTGCTCATCTTCGGTGAGCGCTCTCCCGGTCCTGGTAAGTATATTCTTCTCCTCCCAGTTGCCTTCTTCCGTCACACCGTAGACCTCGCAGAACAGGGGCGCGGCTTCCCCAAGCAGGGCGTCTATCTCCGCCTTCTCCCACACATAATATTTTCCTTCAATACCTTCACTGTCGGCGTCCAGCGCCGAATAAAATCCTCCCTGATTGTTGGATAATTCTCTGACAACGAAATCGATCGTCTCCTTTATCGCTGAGCGGTACAGCTGCCTGCCCGTCGCCTGGAAGGCTTCAGACAGCGCGATGACCAGCAACGCATTGTCATATAGCATTTTTTCAAAATGGGGAACCAGCCACTGGTCATCCGTCGAGTAGCGGGCAAAACCGCCCCCCAGCTGATCGTAGATCCCGCCAAGGATCATCTTGTCCAGACTCAGACAGGCCTGGTCCAGCGCATCCTGATCACCGGTGTAGTGATAGTAGTGCAGGAGATACCGGATGGAAAAGCTCTGGGGGAACTTCGGCGCGCCGCCGAAGCCGCCTTCTTTTTTGTCCGCCGTGGCCATCAGCTGGTCCTTTATTTTTTGAAGCGTCTCGCGGGAGAAGATCGTTGCCGCTGCGCCGGGATCGCCCACAGGTGATTTTGCCCCGGTGCCGGCGGACGGTGTGTTGCCGCCGGTCCCAAACGATCCGGCAGTTGCCACATGCCGGGTCAGACTCTCGGCCTGCTGCTCGACCTCTGCCCGCCTCTCGCGAAAGGTCGTCGAGACCCCGTTGAGGACTTCTTTCCACGAAGACCGGTTGTAGATCGGCCGCGGAGGGAAATATGTACCCCCATAAAAAGGCTTCGCCTCCGGCGTAAGGAATACGTTCAACGGCCATCCGCCATTGCCGGCGATCGCCTGCACCGCATCCATATAGATGTGATCGAGATCGGGCCGCTCCTCTCTGTCTATCTTGATGTTGACGAAATGCTCGTTCATGAATGCTGCCGTCTCCACGTCTTCAAAACTCTCCCGCTCCATCACGTGACACCAGTGACAGGCCGCGTAGCCGATGCTCACCAGGATCGGCTTGTCTTCCGAACGGGCTTTCTCCAAAGCCTCGGGGCCCCAGGGAAACCAGTCTACCGGGTTGTGTGCGTGCTGTAATAGATATGGGCTTGTCTCTTTCGCGAGCCGGTTGGTGTGTTGCATCATCCTGCAAACTACAAGGTTTGAGCCAGAATACAATTGAGCGGGGACGCAACGGACCGCGTATTATTTTACGGGATGTGGCCGGTGACCAGCGGTTGTCGCGGGTGCCTCTGCCGTCGGCTATTTCTTCTTGCCGGCGACTGCAAGATATTTTTCCAGGGCGGAAACCATCGAAGGCGCCTGAGGCAGCGGAGCTTTGATATCGAGCGTGAGACCGGCCTCTTCGACCGCGCGGGAAGTATTGCTTCCGAAAGCGCCGATCTTGGTGCCGTTCTGCTTGAACTTGGGACAATTATCGAAGAGACTCTTCACACCGCTCGGCGTGAAGAAACAGATGATGTCGTACTCGCTCTGATCGAGCACATTCTTGACGTCATTGCTGATCGTGCGATACATGAACGGCGTCTGGAAACCACAGTTGTTCTGCTTGAGCCAGTTGATGATCTCATTATCCTGCTGGTTCTCCGAACAGGGATAAAGGAACTTCTCATTCTCCTTGTGCTTGTTGATGACATCGAACATGCTCTTGTTGAGCCCGTCGGCGCCATAGAAAACCTTTCTCTTCCGGTATAGAATGAATTTCTGGAGGTACAGGGCTACCGCCTCCGTGATGCAGAAATATTTGGTGTCCTGGGAGACACTGACCTTCATTTCCTCGCAGATACGGAAGAAATGATCGATCGCATTGCGGCTGGTGAAGATCACTGCCGAGAACTGGGCGATGTCTATCTTTTGTTTGCGGAAATCCTTTGCAGGTATGGGTTCCAGACGGATAAAGGGATGAAAAGCCAATTCCACGTCATATTTCTTGGCTAGCTCGAAATACGGCGACTTATCTGTTTCAGGTCTGGGTTGAGTGATTAAAATCTTCTTTTTATCCCCGTTTTTAATCATGTGTGTCCCTTCAATATTTCAGATTCGCAAATTTAATACACTTTTTCCAAATATGTCAATAACACCTTGTAAATCAATAGCAGGGGTGCTATTTCGAAGGCGCAAAGGTACAAAAAAAAGTAAAACGGTGTAAGTTTTATTTCATTACGTACCGGCCGGTAAGCCGCCAGTATCCGGTATGCCCATAAAACGAAAACCATTGCCAATGAGATCGTTATGAATATTTCCCGCACTGTTGGGCCCGAAAAAGTGATTATGATCAAGAACGGAAGAAGAAAAATACCCAACATTTTATTCACCAAAAAGACGACAAATATATAAATATCGGTCGCCCTCGACACGGAAAATACCCATCCGATAAATTTCAGGACCACAAACTTCACCAGATAGACGGCCGCCAGCAGTAACATACAATACAAATAGAGTACCCAGAAACGGATATCTGCCCCGAGCCGCGAGTAGTGCAGCAGATAACAGGCATATAGTCCCCCGGAAATAATAAAGAGTATATTCAGCAGCAGCGAGGGTAGGGGCGTCTGCAGGACCTGCTCTCTGATCTGCTGCTGCCGCAGGGAAACCCGGAAGAAGAGCGTCAGCAGATTGTTGAAGTATTTTTCAAAGAATACCCTGGTCAGCGCAAAATAGAAGAGGATACCCACGATCAGGTAAAAAAGACTGTCTTTTGAATTAGCCCGGTGCAGCTGAAAGGCAAAGACTACAGGCGTGCCCGTAAAATGAAAATACCGGTTGCCCGCCAGGACCTTTTTCCAGAAATCCATTGCGGGTGGACCCTCGTGCGCCTCAATCACCGGACGATCAGCCGGAGGAGGGGCCTTTGTCGCCCCCGTTGTCGCCGGAGGGGTTGCTGTCGCCGTCGTCGTTGCTGCCGTCGTTGCCGGTCCCGTCAGCCGTGCCAGCGAGTCTGCTTTTTTCAATGAATCCACATGCGCCAGTGAATCTTTGAGTGCACGGCGCACGCGTCTGATAGAGTCCCGTCTCACCGAATCCCTGTGCGTCATATGCCGCACCGAATCGGGTTTTACCGGCGCCACCCGCAAGGCCGTATCGATAGCCTGTTTCGCAGGAGGAGTGGTCGAATCAGTCTGGGCTTCCAGCTTACCAAAACCTAAGAGGCAGAAAAAAAGTAGAACGGCGGAAAACTTTCCCATTGGACGTAAAAATACATTAAAACATTTCGTTAAAAAAAGCTGACATACCCCAGATGGATCTTCGCATCATGAAAATTGAATTTGGTGTCGTCTCTCTTCCCAAGCGCATAGGAGATATTGAATATCCCCGCCTTTGTCTCGAACGCCATACCCAGCCCCGCGCCCAGGAAAGTATTGTCCAGGTGATACCCCGGCACATCATTCTTCGCCCAGCCCGCGTCCAGAAAACTGAAAAGATAGGAGTTGAGCCCCACCAGGTATCGGTATTCAAGCGTCCCGACCGCGTACTGGGAGGCAAGAATGCTCTGCTCGTCAAAACCGCGCAGCAGCCGGTAGCCGCCGATAAGGAAGAGCTCGTTCCGGTAGGTATTAGGACTGCTGAATACTCCGCCATTGACGCCGAGCTTCAGCGTGGACGCCCTGCTCAGCGGGAAATAGTGTGCCGCCGCCAGCTTGACCAGGAACTCATAGGAGTTCAGCTTCACGGTATCATACAGCGAGGCATAGTTAAAGCTCGTATCATTGGGATCTTTCAGCCGGGCGATCTGCGGATTCTCCTTGACCTTCTTCGTTCCCACCGACCCCAAAAAGCTAAGCTCATTACCCCTCCGGGGATTAAAACGGTAGTTCGTATTATTAAAATCATAGGTCACGCCCAGGCTCACCGCGCTGACGTCCGCCGTCTGCGGCAGCGCCCGCGAGGCGATGATCTGCAGGGTATCGACCTGCAGCAGGTTGGAAATGGACTGCTGCAGGAACACCGATCCGCTCTGTGTCGAAGACAGCGTATACTGCGCCCCGAGCATAAGATTGATATTGATATAGGAGGAGTCCTGCTTGTACAGGTCGAAGGAAGCGTTGAGGCCAAAGGGGGAGTGGAGCAGATAAGGCTGCTGGAATAACAGGTTCAGCCGCGGCGAGCTCTGCTGCAGCTGCTGCCAGTTCAGCCCGATCGTTTCCCCGTTGCCGAGGGCATTCTTCAGGTTGACCTGCGCCTCGCCCGTGACCAGTATCTTGTTGCCCAATACCGGGTCGCTGCTGGGGAGAAAGCCGACCAGCGCATTGATCTGGCTGCTCCGCTTCGGTTTGAGATACAGGTTGATCACCGAGCCCTCGGCGAGCATGGTCAGGTTCCAGGGCTCCTGCTCCTGTACATAGGGGAGCTCCATTATTTTCTTGGTGATGGCCGTCAGCCTTTCTTTCCGGTAGATACTGCCATTGGGGATATTCAGATAGCGCTCCATGAATTCGCTGGAGATCTTTGCTGTCCCATAGATGCGGATGCTGTCGACCTTGTACAGCGGGCCCTTGTCGATCTTCAGAACCGCCGATACCTCGGAGCTGTCCTTCAGCGCTATGCTGTCGATGCTGACTTTCGCAAAGGGATAGCCGTTGTTCTCCAGGTAGTCGAGCAGCTGCTGCTGCCTCGCCTGCAGCTGACGGTAGTCGAGGAGACGGTGCGAAAAGGTCCGGTCATTCCAGGAGACGGCCGCCAGCAGCGCCGGGTCGATATTCCGGGTATCGATACTCGCCCAGCGATAGACACCGCCCACATAAAGCCGGATAGAGGCAGAGGCATTCTCCACCGTGACGCTGTCGATCGAGGCGGTCAGATAGCCCTTGGCCTGCAGCTGCGGGATCAGCTCGTAGAGATATTCCGAACAGGCCTCGCGCGTCTTGAACATCGTGACGACCCCTAAGTGGCTTTTGAGATAGCTGGTATCCCTGTCCACAGAAAAGATATGCAAAGGGTATTGCGCCCGGCCGGTGGACGGAGCCAGCAGCAATATCCATATAAGTGCAAGCGCTCCTCTTCTCATCGCCGTAACACGACATCTCCGTACCTTTACAGAATGGCAGGTATCTATCTTCATATTCCCTTCTGCAGGCAGGCCTGTCACTACTGTAATTTTCACTTTTCCACGTCTTTGAACCGTAAGAACGATTTTATCCCAGCTTTATTGAAGGAAATGCAGCTGCGAAAAGATTATACCGGCGGAGAGCCGATCGAGACCATCTACTTTGGCGGCGGCACCCCCTCCCTGCTTTCCGCCGACGAGCTGACCCCGATACTGGACCAGCTGCGAACCCTCTTCCCCATCGCACCTGCCGCTGAGATAACCCTCGAGGCGAATCCCGACGATATCAGCGCTGTAAAGCTTCGGGAATGGCGAAACTCAGGCATCAACCGACTGAGCATCGGCATACAATCCTTCTTCGACGAAGACCTCCGCTGGATGAACCGGGCACATGACGCGGGCCAGGCCGCAGGATGCATCTCCATGGCCCAGGAGCAAGGCTTTGACAATATAAGCATCGACCTCATCTACGGAGGCCCTACCCTTCCAGACAGCAATTGGAAATACAATGTCGACCAAGCCATCGGCCTGCAGATACCCCACCTCTCCTGCTACGCCCTCACCGTTGAGCCCCGGACCGCCCTCGACACGATGATCCACCAGCAGAAAAAACAGGACGTCAGCCCCGAGGACCAGGCCAGACAGTTCCTTTTATTGATGGACTGGACGGCCTCCGCAGGCTACGAACACTACGAGATATCCAATTTCGCCCGCCCCGGGAAACGCAGCCGCCACAACTCCTCTTACTGGCAGGGCAAGACCTATCTCGGTCTCGGCCCCTCAGCCCACTCTTTCAACGGTGTCTCGCGGGAATGGAACCTCGCCAATAACGCCAAATATATCGCTGCCGATGGCTCCGCTGTCGCCGGGCTGGAAGTCCTCACACCCACCCAGCAGCTGAACGAGTATATCATGATCTCGCTGCGGACCAACGAAGGCTGCAACCTGGCCGAAGTCATCCGCCGATTTGGCGCCGCTTCCGCCCGTCAGCTGGAAAAGGATGCCCATGCCTATATCCTTACCGGAAAGATGCGCAAGGTTGACGGTCGTCTCCAACTAACCCGGGAAGGCAAACTGCTTGCAGACGGTATCGCCTCGGAGCTGTTTTTTGAACCCACCCCGTCCTGATCTGAACAAATTCGTGCAGAACCCGATAATCGATCTCTTCGATATAGTTCGATTCTAAATACTCAAGCGGATAGTCTTCCACCTGATCTCCGTAAATAAACGTGGTCATATCGAAAGAGAATCCTGCCTTCCCGATAATTTTATCTTTTTCAAATGAAAACTATTATAACAACGCTCATCAATGTTGATACAACCATGATTTATTGTTATAAACGAGGGGACAGTATTGCTTCAGGTTGGTGTCGTTAGGATCCTTTTCAATATATGCCTGCAGCAACGAAGGAGATTCATCTGTAGACAGATCAATAAACAAATCTTTCGCAACAGGTCCTAATTTCCAAAGCTGAAAATCTATTCCTATAAATGGTTATCCGGTTTTCTTAATGGCCGCCTCTTCAAGCAAAAACAAAGTCTTAAGGATCTTGGTTTTTTGTCAAATCACCCATATGTTGAGACAAATAGATAATTGTATTGCCAATTTTATCTAGTTGTTCTTTGGTGTAACCAACATCCTTCAATTCCCCTCTTATCGGCATAGATGATTTTAATTGATGTAAAGCTACCTCAGCGCAGGAAATTAGCGGACGAACCTGGTTACACGGGGGCGACTAGTAGTGCCGGTCGGGCAATTAGTGATGCCGGTGGGACCGCAGATAATTGACCCCCTGCACCACCGACAGGATGACCACCATGATGATGATGGCTGTGGGTCCAAAACTTTGAAAGGAGAGTGGCATAATTTTAATTTTTTGTCCCTGGCCTCGCCGCCCGGCTTGGGGCCGGTGTGTGGCCAGGGCTCTGTATATTAGACAAGATACGGCTCAATTTGTTTAAATCCAGCGGCGGCTTTAACATTTTCCCAGAGGATCCGGTATACTGTGTCCGCTATCGGCATATCGGCACCTATCTCTTTATTTATCAGATGTATACACCTGCTTGCGTTGTACCCTTCCGCTACCATGTTCATCTCCAGCTGCGCTGCCTTGACAGAATATCCTTTTCCGATCATATTTCCGAAGGTCCGGTTGCGGCTGTACAGCGAATAGCAGGTCACCAGTAGGTCGCCCAGGTACACAGAGGCGGCGTAGTTAGCGCTCTTGCGGTGCGGAGCCCGGTCTTGCGCGGTGGACCCGTCATCCGGCGTTGAGCGATCTTCCCCCTCTCCATCCCCCGAATGAACCCCTACCTCGATGTGCAGGATGCCCACTTTCCTCAGAAAACCCGCCATCTCATCGGCACAGTTGGCGATCAGCACGCTGAGAAAATTATCGCCATATTCCAGCCCGTGTGCGATACCCGCGCCCAGCGCATAGATATTTTTCAGGATGGCGGCGAACTGCACCCCATACACATCCTGGTTGGTGACCGTATTCAGGTAATCCGTCGCAAAATAAGACGCTATCTCGCGGGCCCGGGTTTCATCCTGACCGGAAAAAGTTAGGTAGGAAAGCTTCTCTGCCGCCACCTCTTCCGCATGACAGGGCCCCATGACGGTAAAATAGTCCGCTTTATCAAATGCAAACTCCTGGCGGAGATAGTCGTTGAGCAAGAGGTTCTGCTCGGGTAGTATCCCTTTTATGGCTGAAAGGACGAGCTTCCCCTCCAATGCCTTCCGATCCAGGGTTTCCAGCGTAGACGCAGTATAAGCAGATGGAACAGCCACCACCAGACAGTCTGAGGCGGCGACGATCTCCGCAACGGAATCGCTGAGGAAGAGGAGATCCGTATCAAAATATACAGAGGGCAGATACTGCGGATTATGGTGCCGCGCCTTTATATGCCGGATCACCGCCTCATTCCGTACCCACCAGTTAACCTTGTTTTTATTGTCTGTGAGGACCTTGGCCAAAGCCGTAGCCCAGCTGCCACTACCGATCACACCAAAACGCATCAAATTCTGTTTATTTTTTTGTCTCGAACAATTTGTCTTTCGGGACGATCTTGACCTTCTGACCACCCTTCATGGTCTTGCTGACCACGCTGTAGGGACCCGTTACGACCTGATCGCCCTCTTTGAGGCCGTCTACGACCTCAATGTAGTTGATATCCTGGATATCCGTACGAACTTTAACTTTTCGGACGGTGTCGCCCGGTTGAACGAGGAAGACCACCTCGTCCAGATCATCAGATCCGGAGACCGCGGGGCGCGCATCGTTCTTGCTGTCCGCATCGTCGCTGCTGCTCTGAATGGCATTGTCCGTGTTCTTCTCGCGGACGGCGACGGAATTGATCGGCACGGACAGCACATTCGCATGGGTCCGCGTCTGGATATCCGCGCTGGCGCTCATGCCTGGCCGGAAAGGGAAGTTCTTGGGGTGGGACGGGTCTATCAGGTCCTTATAGCTGTCAGGAGACAGCCGGATATGTACTTTATAATTGGTCACGTCATTTGTTGAGACCGTCGTGGTGGAGGTCCCGGCCGCGGTGGTCACGCTGCTGGCGATCTGTGTTACCAGGCCTTTGAACTTCCGGTTGCTGTAGGCGTCGACAGTGATCAATGCAGAATCACCGAGATGCACTTTCGGAATATCGTTCTCGCCGACGTCAACAATCGTCTCGATCTTGCTCATGTCCGCCACCCGCATCATCTCGGTACCGGCCATCATGGAATTGCCGACGACCCGTTCGCCTTTTTTGATGCTCAGCAGGGAGACCACGCCGTCGATGGGGGATACCACCGTAGTACGGCTCAGGTTCTTGGCAGCGATCGTCAGGTTGGCCTTTGCGCTTTGCACGCCTGCCTTGTTCCCCCGCACGGTCTCGAGGGCGGCCAGGTAGTTGGCCTGGGCGGTCTTGAACGAGCTTTCGGCAGTTTCGAACTCGGCGAGGGAAATGACCTTCTGATCAAGCAGCTGTTTTTGCCGGTCATAGGTCTTCTTTGCCGTCTCCATGGACGTCTTGAGACCCGGCAGCTGTTCGGCCATATTCGAGACCATCGCCTGCTGCTGGTCCATCTGCGCCGCGGCCTGATCGCGCTGCATCGTATATACATCGGCGTATATTCTCGCCAGCTCCTGTCCCTTGTGAACGCTGTCCCCTTCCTGGGTCACCTTCAGATCGACGACCTCTCCGGAGATATCGGGAGATATCTTCACCTCTTTCTCGGGATATACCTTGCCGCTCGCCGTGACGATCTCGGTGATGTTCCGCTTTGTTACCTTCTCAGCAGCGACCTTTGTCCCGTCCTTCTTCCCCAGGCCTTTGACCAATACCAGGATCAGAATAAGGGCTACTACGGATATAATGATGATTAGCAGTGTCTTTTTCATGTTATAGGTGTTACTTGGTCAGTTTTATCCCTAGGCCTTTGTAAAATTCAAGGACTTTCATCTTGAATACGTAGTCGTACTGGGAAGAAAGCAAATTGATGCGGGCGTTAAAAAAATTATTCTGGTTGGTCAGCAGGTCGATGGTATTCAGCATGCCGATAGCATATCTCTTCTGGGCGTATTCAAAGCTCTTCTGCGTAGCCGTAACAGATATCTTATTGGCCTCGAACTTCTGCAGTGCCGTGATGGCGGCTGTATATGCCTGGTAGATGTTTTGCTTTAGGGTAAGATTGTCCTGGTCACGCTGCAGCTCCTGATTGCGGAGATTGAGCCTGGACCTGTAGTAGTTGGTACGCAGCTGGCCGCCATTCAGAATGGGGACGCTGATATTTAGTCCGACGAACTGCTGGAAGGTCTGGCTGAGCTGTGAAAAATAGGGCTTGACCATTGTAGCCTGCGTGTAAACGTCCTGCAAAATGGCCTCGTTGGACACGCTCGTTTTCAGACCTGCCAGAGGGGCCGTTCCCACCAGGACAGGCACCGACCCATCTTTTGGAACTTTATTGATCGTCGTAAAATTGGCGCCCAGGCTGCCGGTGAGCGAGAAGGTCGGGTACATCGCGCCTCTGTTGGCTCTTACGAGCCGGCGGTTCGCCTCGATCGTCAGCGAGTCCATGCGTTGCAGCGGCTGGTTGTACAGCGCCAGTGAATAGACCGACTCCGGCTGCAGGTCGCCCAGCTTCTCGATGGGGATGTCGTCCACCGGCGGCGTATAAACTTCAAATGGAGTAGCGGCATCGAGGTCCATATAGGCTTTCAGCGTCAGCACCGCCTGCTGGATATTCCCGAGGCTGCCGACATAGGTCGAGCTGTCCTGTGCGACCTGCGCCTCGAGCTCAGCGGCATTCAGTTCGGGCAGCGCCCCGGCATTCACCTGTTTGCGCGTGATCTCGAGCTGATTTTGCGAAAGATGCAGCTGCAGACTTGCCGCCTCACTTTGTTCCCTGGTCAATAGCACCTGCAGGTAAGCGTTGGCTACATTCAGCGAAAGATCGTTCTTCGTCTTGTCCGAGCTGGCCAGCGACGCCTGCCAGGAAAAACGGTTGGCTTCGATGGTCTTCTGCAGACTTAAAAAATTGAACACATTGACGTTGGTCTGCAGCTGGTAGTTATTTAAGAAATAGGTCGTAGTGCTCAGGCTATAGCTGCCGGGATTCTGTGTGTTACCACTGCTGACACCGGCTGTAGTGCTCACCTGCAGATTGGGCAGCTGCGCCAGCTTGCTTTGATTGAGGGTCAGCCTGGAGAGGCGGGCCTGTATATCCGCCTGCTTGATGGAAATATTGTTTGCCAGCGCATATTCGACACATTTACGCAAGTCCCACTTTTCCTGCGCGTAGCTGGTAAGGTTCAGGAGAGGAATCGAAAAGGATAAGAGCAGCAGCTTTTTCATTCTCATGGAAACAAATTTAAAGGAATTTTTATCACCTCACCACGCGCATTCGGCGACCCACGATCCTCCCCTCACCACACCCCCTCGAATGCCTGCTGCAGGTCCCGGATAAGGTATTCCGGCTCCTCCAGACCGGTATATAGCCGCAGCATCCGGTGCTCTTTCACGCCCGGGTCGAACTCTGCCGCTGTCAGCGACGCGCATTTGGGCAGGATCAGCGACTCATGGCCACCCCAGCTGACCGCCATCATGATATGTTTCAGGCCCTCACAGAACCGGACGATCTCGTCCCTCGACCTGGCATGCACATAAAAACTCAACAGGCCACAGGCCCCCTTCATCTGCGCACGTGCAAGTTCGTATTGCGGGAAGCTTTCGTCAAGAGGGAACAGGATACTTTCCACCTGCGGATGTGATTTGAGATAGTCGGCAACTTTCCGGGTAGTGACGGTAAGCCGCTCGAGCCGGGCGGGCATGGTCCTCAGCCCCCGGATCAATAGCCAGGCGTTGAAGGGCTGGATGCCAATGCCGGCATTCAGCAGTTCGCTGTCGAAGATCTTCTTCATCATCGCCTCGGTGCCGCAGAGCACCCCGCCTACCGTATCGCTATGACCGCCAATGTATTTTGTAGCTGTCTGCATCACGATGTCGATCCCGTATTCGATAGGCCGCTGATACAAAGGCGTACAATAGCTGTTGTCGACGACCGTGACGATATTCTCCGACCTGGCCAGCTCCGCCACCGCCCGCAGGTCCTGCAGCTTGTAGTCCCAGGAATTGGGGGATTCCAGGTAGATCAGCGTCGTATTGGGAAGGATCGCCCGCTCGAAATTCTCGATGCGGGTCCCGTCGATATAGGTGGTGGTGACGCCAAACCGCGGCAGGATCACGTCGAACATCCGCTGAGCCCAGGTATAGGGCTTGTCCACAGATACAATATGGTCGCCGGATCTCACATTGGCAAGGACGGAAGCGAAGATGGCCGAGGCCCCGCTGTTGAAGACCAGGCAGTCCTCCGCCCCGTCGAGGGCGGCCAGCTTCTTTCGCAGGATGTCCACCGTGGGATTGAGGCCCCTGCTATAAAGATAACCGCTGTATTCGTCTGCGAACAGGTCCCTCAGCTCGTCGACCGTATCCACCCTGAAATTGCTGGTCTGGATTATCGGGGGCGCTACCGCGTTGAAGTATAGCTGGCGATCTTCGCCTAATTCGTTGATTATATAGGAAATATCCATAGCTGTTAATTGAGGGTCCTTCGCCTTCGCGGCTTATCCGGCGGCCCTCTTCCTTTTCCTGACCACAAAATAGAGGGCAAAACAGCCGGCGAATATCAGCACCCCGTACAACGCCGACATGGGATCGTTGATAGCGATGCTGGTGGCCACGCAAACATAAGCCAATATAAAGACCGCCGGCATTACGGGGAATAATTTCATCCGGTAAATATCCCTGTCCTCCCCCGTCTTGCGGTGCCGCATAATAAAAACCGTCGAAGCCGAGGTGGCAAAGCCGATGCTGTCGAGGAAAATGGAGTAGTTGATGATCTTTTCGACGGTACTGCTGAATATCAGTGTAATGATGATCACCGCCGCAAAGCCGGTAAGTGACCAGACGATGACGTCACGCTTCGGGGTCCTTCGCTGAAAGGCGTCCGGCAGTATCCCCTCCGTGCTCATCGCGCTCATGACCCGGGGATTGCTCATCAGCGCCACGTTGACGTAGGCCATTACCGAAAGAAACATCAGCACCCGCAGGATGGCGTCCCCCGTAGGTCCGAACAGATGCTCCATCAGCAGGGCCGCGATGGAGTTGGCGGTCTTCAGCCGCTCAAAGCCGATGACCTGCGTATATACGATATTGATAGCCAGGTAGAGCGTTATAATGATCGCGATCCCGAAGCCGATACCCCGCGGGATCGTGCGTCCGGGACTGCGGACCTCGCCGCCGAAATTGATCGTCTGCTGGTACCCCCCATAGCTGAAGCTGGCCGCCACCAGCGCAAAGCCCAGCGCCTTCCAGAAAGGCAGCTGTCCGCTGACCGCCGTTGCCATAACGGGAGGATTATCGGGGAGAGGGTGCTTGCCAAAGACTGCCAGCAGCAACAGCAATATCAGCAATATCTTGACGCAGGTCAGGATATTCAGCACGCGGCTGCTCATCCTCAGACCCAGCAGATTGATCGTATAGAACAGGGCAACGCCGACGATGGTCACTACCTGTAAAAATGCCTGCGGCGTAGCCCCGCTGAAAAAGAATCTGCCGATGTATTCCGCGCCGATGACTCCCACGGCGGCAGTCGAGCCGGCGTTGGACACCAGTATGATGCAATTGACGGCAAAGGCGATGGAAGGATGATATCCATAGGAGAATATTTTATAATATCCTCCCATCACGGGATAGCGCGAGCCGATCTCTGCATAGGTAAGCGCACCGCAAAGCGCGATCACCCCGCCCACGATCCAGGCGAGGAAGAAGATGGTCGGTGTACCCGCGCGGGCCGCAGCCTCGACGGGGGTCCGGAATATACCCATGCCGATGACCAGGCTCACCACGATCATCGTAAGGTCAAAAAGGTTCAGCTGCTTTTTACTCATATAGACAATAAGGCCCGGAAGGCCTTCGGCACATATGTACCACCCAATTGAAGATAATGAAATAACTTTACCCTAAATCCTGTCGGGTGAAAAAAAACAAACTCCTGTTTACGGTCTCTCTTCTTTACGCTACAGCCCTATCCGCGCAGAACTCCCATTCGACATCTTTTTTGACAGATTCGTCCGATACCAGGCCGTTGAACGAAGTAATAGTAAAAGCCTATGAACAGCACCGGAAGCTGACCGAGGTTGGTGCACCTGTGAGCGTGGTCAGCAAGGCTGCGCTGAACCGTTTTGGCAATTTGAGTATTCTCCCCGCGCTGAATACGAATCCGGGCGTCCGGATGGAAGAGCGCTCGCCGGGCAGCTATCGGTTGAACATCAGGGGTAGTTCGATCCGCTCTCCTTTCGGCGTAAGGGATATCAAGATCTACTGGAACGAGATCCCGCTGACAGACCCGGGCGGGAATACGTATCTGAATCAGCTGGGCTTTTACAGTTTCCAGTCGCTGGAGATCATAAAGGGTACTGCCGGGAGTCTCTATGGCGCCGGCATAGGAGGCGCTGTGCTTATCAACAGCATGCCCGCCGTATGGGAGAAAGGAGTGAGCGCCGACTATTCGGGCGGTAGCTATAACACCAGTAGCATCAACGTAAACATCCGGGCTGGGGACGGCGACCACCGGAATATCTTCTCCTACTCTCACCAGACCAGCGACGGCTACCGGCAGCAGACACAGATGCGGCGCGACATCGCGAGCTGGGAGACGCAGCTGAAGACATCCGGGAAACAGACCATCCACGGCTATATGCTCTATGGCGACCTCTACTACCAGACACCCGGAGGGCTGACGCTGACGGAGTACAATAAGGACCCGAGACAGGCCCGGCCCGCGGTCGGCACACAGCCCAGCGCGATACAGGCCAGGGCGGCAATCTTCCAGAAGAATTTCACGGTGGGATTCAGCAGCGACTATCGTTTCTCCGATCATTGGCAGAATACGACGGCAGTGTATGGTGCGTACACCGACTTCACCAACCCGGGTATCCGCGTATATGAGGTCAGACAGGAGCCGCATTTCGGTGGACGAACGGTCTTCCGCTATAACACAGAGCTGGGATCGGGCAGCCTCCAGGTCAATGCCGGCGCCGAGGCCCAGCGGGGCTTCTTCGAGACCCGCGATTATGCGAACAAGCTGGGCGTACAGGATACGCTGCAGACGGATGACAGGCTGGGGAACTGGCAATATTTAGTTTTTGGGCAGGCTGATCTCAAACTATCCGGCGGCTGGACTTTTACGGCCGGCGCCAGCTTCAACAAAACTGCCGTCGACATCACCCGTATCTCCGTCCGCCCGCCTGTGACCCACCCGATACGCTTCGACAATAAGCTGGCCCCGCGGCTGGCCATTCTCAAAAAAATATTCCCCGAGGTCTCGCTCTACGCCAGCGCGGCCCGCGGCTTCTCCACCCCCACGGTGCAGGAGCTGGAAAAGACCAACGGCGTGGTCGGGCCAACCCTCCAGCCGGAAGACGGCATCGACTATGAGATCGGCACCCGGGGCAACCTCCTGCACGGGAGACTGTTCTTCGACATCAACGCCTTCTTCTTCCACCTCAACAACACCATCGTACAGCGGATAGACTCTTTCGGTGTAGGCTATTCGATCAACGCCGGGAAGACCGATCAGCACGGGATCGAGACTCATATATCCTATCAGCTGATCGACCAGTCCACCGGGACATTCAGCAATGTACGCGCGTGGGTCAGCCATACCTGGCACGACTTTCACTACAGGAACTTTTCCCAGGACACGACGAGCTTCTCGGGCAAACGGCTGCCGAGCGTTCCTCCTCAGACCTTTGTCGGCGGACTGGATGTGCTGCTGCAGCTGGGGCTCTATACGAATGTCACATATACGTATACGGATCATATAGCGCTGAACGACGCAAATACGGTTGTTGCGGGGTCATATAATTTACTGGGGGCGCGATTGGGGTACCGGCATGCGTTTGGTAGTTGGAAGCTCGATCTGTTTACGGGGATCGACAATGCGTTCGACACGAAGTATGGACTGGGGAATGACTTTAACGCCGCGGCGGGACGGTATTATAATGCCTCGCCGGGGAGGAATTATTATGCGGGGGTCTCGTTAAATTATAAGTTGCGCTGAGCGGTTGAGGCCGTCGCGGCGACTACTTGATGATCCTGATGGCCGTCTGATAAAAATTGTTGACCGCGCCGATCACTTCATATTTGATGTAATAGCTTCTGACAAAATCGTTCCATGCGGCAAATTCATGGTTGGGGATATTGAACTCGTCGAAGAGCAGGATGTCCCCGTTGCGCAGATAGGGCGCCATCATCGTCAGCGCGAATAAAGTAGAGGAATACAGGTCCGCATCCAGGTGAAGAACACGGGTCGCATTGGGGTTGTCGACATTTTTGCTGTAGTTCGCGAGGAAAGTATAAACCGTGTCCTGGAACAGTCCTTTGATAAAAGTCCCGCGTACATCATCCATGAACGGGATATCATAGCTGAAAGCGCCTTTCTTAAAGAAATGCCAGTCTTCGGGCAGTCCTTCGAAGGTATCGAAACCGAAGAACAGCGAACCCGGATGCTGATTGGCCTTTACCCACCAGGCAAAGGAGGTCCCGCCTGCAACCCCGAACTCGAGATAGTGGATGGGCTTCTGATCCAGTCCCTCGCTCTTGATCACGTGTTCATGCAGCTTGACCCGATTGGCATAAGACCGGGTAGGTTTATAGAAATCCGAAAAGGGAACATTTTTGCTGTGCTTGTTGACCCACGAAGAAAGCAGCGAAAAATTATGCAGGAATCCGAAAACAAACCGGAAGGGTTTCAGAAGAATACCCACTCTCGATACCAGGAGAAGGTCTTTGATAAAGGAATTGGCTTTTCGTATAAAATGTTTCATATATGTGTCCCAAATGCGCCCGAAGATAAATACTTTTATGCAAACCCCTACCGATCACATCGCGTTGCTTTAGCTTTGCCCACCATGAAGAAATTCCTTATTCCGGTTCTCCTGTTTTTCCTTGCATGCAATCAGCCCGGGGAAAAAAAATCTACTCCCGACACGGTGGTCGCGTCTGGTCCTGTCGCTACCTCCACTATCAAATATGCCAAAGGCTTCCGAATCGACTACTATGACCACTACAAGGTCCTGAGCCTGGTCAACCACATCGCTGGCCAGACCGATACCCTGCACTATCTCCTGTTACCCGAAGGCGTCGCCGCTCCCGCGGATCGCGCGGGGATGCCCGTGATCCATACGCCGGTAAAGAGCCTGGTCGTCCTTTCTTCTTCCCATGTCGGCATGGCGGAATTCGTGGGTATCGCGGATCGGATCATCGGCCTGGGCAGCCTTCAGTATATTTCCTCTGGCGTGGTGCGCGAGCGGATAAAGGCCGGCGCCGTTAAAGAGGTCGGACTGGACAACGCCATCAACAACGAGCTGATCGTGGCGCTGCGTCCTTCGACCCTCCTGACCATGAGCAATCCGGATATCACGAGCGGGAAGAACAAGACGCTTGCCGACGCCGGCATACCGATCATGCCTATCGCCGAATGGCTCGAGACGACTCCCCTCGGCAGGGCCGAGTGGGTGAAGCTACTGGCTGCGCTGACCGATCGGGAAGAGTTCGTCAATAAGAAATTCGACAGCGTCGCCACCGAATACCAGCGTCTGGCCGCCCTCGGCGCAGGTGCTGCTACCCATCCCTCGGTCATCATTGGCATGCCCTTCAAGGGCTCCTGGTATATGCCTGCCGGAGAGAGCTATATGGTAAGACTCCTGAATGACGCGGGCGCCGATTATCACTGGAAAGACTCCAAAGGCACAGGCAGTCTCTCGCTGAATTTCGAAATGGTTGCGCCGGTTGCGCTGAAAGCCGATTACTGGTTCAACCTCGGCACGGTAGATTCGAAGGCGGCCGTCGCGGCCAGCGATGCGCGTTTTGGTCAGTTCGCCTGCTTCCGCACCGGGGCGCTTTACAACAACACCCTCCGCACCAATGATATCGGGGCAAATGACTACTGGGAGTCGGGCGTCGCCAATCCCCAGCTGATACTGGCCGACCTGATCCGGATCATGCACCCTGGTCTTTTACCCAACAATTCTTTGTACTATTACAAACAATTGAAATAATACATGCCCGGTATCTTCTCCAAGGTTCGATTGGCGGGGCTGCTCCTGCTGCTGTTCCTGGCCTTCCTGCTGGATATCTCCATAGGCTCGGTGAAGATCCCATTGAAGGAGGTGTTCCATATTCTCTTCGCTTCGCCATCTGCGGACAGCACCTGGACCTTTATCGTAGAGAAGATACGGATACCCAAGGCGTTTACGGCAGTCCTCGCCGGCTGTGGACTATCTGTGAGCGGCCTTCAGATGCAGACCCTTTTTCGTAATCCGCTCGCAGACCCTTCCGTTCTGGGCATAACGGCCGGAGCAGGGCTGGGTGTCGCCATGGTCATGCTGGCCGGCGGCAATATGGCCACGCTGTTCGCGATCCGCGAGCTCGGTCTCTCCGGCAGCCTGCTGATCACGATCGCCGCCTGTCTGGGCGCGGGACTGGTCATGATCCTGGTGCTCATCCTTTCCAGCCGGCTAAGGGACAATGTCCTCATGCTCATCATCGGCATCATGATCGGCAGCATCACTATTTCGATCACCAGCATCTGGCAGTATTTCAGCTCGCCCGAACAGGTGAAGGACTACCTGCTCTGGACCTTTGGCTCGCTGGGTGGCGTCACGGGCGGGCAGCTGCTGATCCTCGGCAGCGTCACAGCTCTTGGGCTGGCCATGGCCTGGCTTTCTTCCAAGATGCTGGATGCATTGCTTCTGGGAGAGAACTATGCGCGTAGCATGGGCCTCGATCCACGTCTGGCAAGGGTGGTGATCATCTGCAGCAGCAGCCTGCTCGCGGGTAGCATCACGGCCTTCTGCGGCCCTATCGGATTCGTCGGCATCGCGGTCCCTCACATCACCCGCCAGATCTTCCGAAGCTCCGACCACCGGGTATTGGTGCCGGGCTGCTGTCTGGTCGGCGCGCTGCTGCTGCTGCTATGCGATACGCTCTCCCAGCTGCCGGGCAGCTCGACCATACTGCCCATCAACGTCATCACTGCGCTGGCCGGCGCCCCGGTCGTGATCGCGCTCCTTCTTCGTCAAAAGAATATAAACGCCTACTGATGAGCAGTCCCCTTATACAAACCAGGGGCCTTCAGACGGGCTACCAGTCAGGAGACAAAACGACGGTCACGACAAAAGGGCCGCTGACGCTGGAAGTCCGCCGGGGACAGCTGGTCTGTCTGCTCGGTCCCAACGGAGCGGGCAAGTCGACCCTCCTGCGGACGATCGCAGGTCTCCACACACCGCTGAAAGGCAATGTGGAGATCAATAGCCGCGACATTCGCCTGCTCACTCCTATACAACGTGCGCAGACCGTAAGCCTGGTGCTCACCGACAGGGTAAGCACGCACCACCTGGACGTCAATTCCCTGGTAGCGCTCGGACGATATCCCTGGTCGAGCTGGCTCGGCGGTCTTGACGCAAAAGACAAAGCCGCCATCGAATGGGCCATCGACGCGGCGGGCATCCGGTCGTTCCTCGACCGGAAGATCAATACGCTCAGTGACGGCGAGCACCAGAAAGTGATGCTCGCCCGCGCGCTCGCCCAGGACACACCGCTGCTGATGCTGGACGAACCCACTGCCCATCTGGACCTGCCCAGCCGCATCCGCCTGATGCGTCTCCTCCACCGGCTGGCGCGCCAGACGGGCAAGGGCGTCCTCCTCTCCACGCACGAGCTCGAGCTCGCCCTGCAGGTTGCCGACGAGGTCTGGCTCCTGCAGGACGTTGGTGTCTTTCATCATGGGGCGCCCGAGGACCTCGTGCTGACCGGTGCATTTGAAGCCGCGTTTGCACATGAAGACATACGATTTGATAGGGATACAGGGACGTTTGCAATAGAGCATGAGAATGCCAGGCCGGTGATGCTCTCTGGCGAGGGGCTGGCGGCCTCCTGGACACGCAGGGCGCTGCAACGCGAGGGATATTTTATCGTACCCCCGCAGGACCCGGCGCCCATCCGGGTTCGAGTCGAGGAACAACGGGAACCTTCGAAATGGATATTGGAAATTGACGACAAAAATCCTCAGGAATTTGATAGTATTGCAGAATTACTTAAGGGGTTAGGTCAAAAGAACAATGACGGAGCTTAGTTAAACCCAGATAAACTTTTCCAATTCAGTTACCTCGTATACATTTGCGGTGAATTTGGTTGACCACTGCGTCATTAAAAGGGAAGCCGGTGTAAATCCGGCGCTATCCCCGTAGCTGTAAAATGTCATCAACAACGGCCGACAACTCTCCTCAAAACCACTGCCCGCCAATGCGCGGACGGGAAGGTGAAACGGTCCGGACATAAGCCAGAAGACCTGCCAGAATCAATTCAACAATTTTTTTAACCGCTTTCGGGTGAAAAGCGTAAAACACAAACTGTAATGAGCAAAAGACATTCATTCCTCTTTTTGCTGCTGGCAGGCAGCCCGGCAATCTATGCCCAAACAACAAAAGACAGCACAGTAAAGCAACTCGACCTCGTAGTGGTCACGGCAACAAAATCGCCCAAGAAACTCAGCGAGACCGGCAAAGTGATCACGGTCATCTCCCGCGAAGAGATCGACCACAGCAGCGGCAAAGACCTTTCCCAGATCCTCAACGAACAGACAGGCGTCATCGTCAACGGTTCGACCAGCAACCCCGGCAAAGACAAGACCATCTTCCTCCGCGGCGCTTCTGACAAATACACGCTGATCCTGCTCGACGGCGTTCCGCTGAACGATCCATCCCAGACGGGTGGCCAGTATGACATTCGTCTGATACCCGTCGCACAGGTCGAAAGAGTGGAGATCCTCAAGGGCAGCCAGTCTACGCTCTATGGTTCGAACGCGGTAGCAGGCGTGATCAACATCATCACGCGCAAGGGCGCCAGCGAAGAGACTACGGGACACGGCACATTGTCCTACGGCACTTACAACACCCTGAAAGGCTCTGCCGACTTCGAACGGAAAGGGAAGATCTTCGACTATGATCTTAACTACCAGTACATCAACACGGATGGCATATCGGAAGCAAAAGATACTACGGGCAAGGCTGGATTTCCGAAGAACGGCTACAACCTCCAGTCCTTCCAGTCCAGCTTTGGCGTTCACCCCACAGACGGGCTGACCATCAATCCCTATTTCCGCTATTCCGAATACAAGGGCACTTTCTCCGCCGGCCCCTTCGCAGGCGGCAACGATCCCTTCAAGGGCTCGCTCATAAACACCGGCTTCACCGGCAATCTGAAATATTCACTGGGAACAGTATACGCCAATTTTGGATATGACTACACACAGCGCTATTACGGTGGTCAGTATACCTCGAACTTTCAGGGCCGTTTCTATCATGGCGAGGCATTTGTCAACCACCGCCTATCGCAGAGCCTGCAGCTGCTGGCTGGCGTCAACTTCCAGTCGTACAGCATCGTCAAGCCGGATACGGTGAATACCCTCATCAGCCCTTACGCTTCGCTCTTTTATAAAACGGGCGGCCTGAACGTCGAGCTGGGTGGCCGGTTCAATCATGACAACAAATACGGCGACAATTTTACCTACAGCTTTAACCCGTCGTATCTTATTCAGCGTAATGTGAAGCTGTTCGCAAATGTCACCTCCGGTTTCAGGCCGCCGTCGGCCAATGAGCTCTTTGGCCCCTATGGTGCAAACCCGGCGCTCAAGCCAGAGAAATCGTATACGGAAGAAGGTGGCGTACAGCTGTTCCTTCTGGATGACAAGCTGACCGTGACCGGCGACTATTTCGACCGGCTGATAAAGAATGTCATCTTCTACTCTACCGATCCCGTCACTTACCAAAGTCTCTATATCAACCGGGATCAACAGCATGACCACGGTATTGAGGGAGAGGTCCGCTATTCGCCGGTGAAAGGCCTCAACCTGAAAGCGTCCTATACCTATGTCGATGGCAAGGTCACGCAAAAGGTCAGCGGCAAGGACACGACTTTCAACAACCTGATCCGCGTGCCCAGGAACAATTTCCAGTTCTATGCAGGCTACCAGGTGACGAAGGCTTTCTTCATCAATACCTCACTGCAGGTCACAGGCAAACGCCAGGACCAGTATTTTGACCCGGTGACCTATGTGGCTTCCAATGTAACGCTTGCCAGCTATGCGCTGTGGAATGCCTACGCCGAATATCAGCTGTACAAGGACAATTTCAAGCTCTTCGTCGACATAAAGAATATCACGAACAAGAAGAACTATTACGAAGTTTATGGCTACAGCGTTCAGGGCACGAACCTGACGGTGGGCCTAAGCGTTAAATTGTAGGATGGCAAGAGTTACCTTTATTACGGGTGGTGCGCGCAGCGGAAAAAGTAAATACGCGCAGCTGCTGGCTCTTCAACAGAGCCAGCAGCCCGTTTATATAGCCACTGCCCGGGTCTGGGACGCTGACTTTATGGAAAGGATCGACAGACATCGCGAGCAGCGGGGCCCGGAATGGACGACCTTCGAAGAGGAACGACGGCTGAGCAGCCTGCCGCTGGAAGGAAGAGTGGCGGTGATCGATTGTGTCACGTTGTGGATCACCAATTATTTTTCGGATAGTCACTACGACGTGGAAGCCAGCCTCGAAGCCTGTCAGCGGGAGTTCGACGCGCTGATGCAGCTGGATACCGACCTCATTATCATCGGCAACGAGATAGGAATGGGCGTTCACGCCCCCACGGAAGCAGGCAGGAAATTCACCGACTTGCATGGCTGGATAAATCAATATATCGCCGCCAGGGCAAATCGGGTTATCTTTATGGTGAGCGGGATCCCTTTAACTGTCAAATAAAACGACGTCATGCAAACGGGTACAACGACAAGCCTCCGGCAAAAGCTGCAACACCTGATCGACAACAAGACCAAGCCGCACGGCGCGCTCGGCCGGCTGGAAGAGCTGGCAGTGCAGATAGGCACTATCCAGGGCACTACTCATCCCCAGCTGAATCGTCCGCATATTGTTGTATTTGCCGCAGATCATGGCATCGCGGCCACTGGCCTGGTCAATCCCTATCCCCAGTCGGTCACTGCACAGATGGTGCTCAACTTTATTACCGGCGGCGCCGCGATCAACGTTTTCTGCCGACAGAATGGTCTCGGGCTGACCGTCGTCGACGCGGGCGTCAACTTCGATTTCGACACGAGTCTGTTCCCCGGGAAGCTGGTGTCCAAGAAAATAGGTTATGGTACCCGCAACTACCTGGAGCAGGAGGCTATGACTCCCGAAGAAGTGGAAAAGGCGCTTATCGCGGGGGCGGACATCGTCACGGAGCTGGCCTCCAATGGCTGTAATTGTATCGGCATGGGAGAGATGGGTATAGGTAACACTTCTTCCGCATCGCTGATCATGAGCTTTATTACTGGCATACCGGTGGAGGAATGCGTCGGACGCGGGACGGGGACTGGTGATGAACAGCTCGAAGTGAAGAAAGAGACGCTCCGGGAAGTTTTTCGCCGCCATCTGCCGGCGATCGCGGCTACGCCGGATGCATTGACTATTCTGCGGCATGTTGGAGGTTTCGAGATAGCGATGATGACGGGCGCGTATCTGAAGGCGGCGCAGCTGCGGATGGTGATTGTCGTGGACGGTTTTATAACGACGGCGGCTATGCTGGTGGCGAGGCTGATCGATCAGAATGTTCAGGATTGTTGTATCTTTTCGCATACGAGCGGGGAGAGCGGACACGCCAAGATGTTGGAATATCTTGGGGCGGAACCGCTGCTAAATCTGGGGCTCCGGCTTGGCGAGGGGACGGGGGCGGCGATGGCCTGGCCGCTGCTACAGTCGTCTGTGCTTTTTCTGCGCGAAATGGCGTCCTTTGAATCTGCGGGGGTGAGTCGTGCCGGTGAGGCGTGAACCGATGGTGGCGAGCGGGCCGCATCTGACGAGGACCGGCCGTGAACCGCGCCGGCCGCAACGCGAACCGACCAAACGAGGTCACATGAAACGAGAATGGAACATATTGCTTACTGCCATACAGTTTATGACGCGGATAAGGGTCCCCGGGACTATTGTGCATGAACCTGTCTATCTGCAGCTGGCGCCTCGTTATTTCCCTGTCATTGGGTGGATCGTAGGCGGGCTGAGCATTCTCTCCTTCCTTGTGTTTTCCCGATTTGTTTCTGCCGACGCCGGAGTCCTCGCGTCTATGATCACTGGTCTGTTCGTGACCGGCGCCTTTCACGAAGACGGGTTTGCGGATGTCTGCGACGGAATGGGTGGGGGTTTCAACAAAGAGCAGATCCTCCGCATCATGAAGGACAGCCGGATCGGCGCCTATGGAACTATTGGCCTTATCGCCATATTAGCCAGCAAGTTCGTACTGCTGAAAGAGCTTGCCCCAAATCATCGCTATTTTATCGGGGGAGTGCTGGCGGCACATAGCGTTAGCCGCCTGATGCCCGTGCTGGTCATGCAGACAGCCGACTATGTCTCCGATCCTGAACAGAGTAAATCCAGAGACTTGACCAGCCGACGGCTATCTACCGGCAGCCTCGTTGTTACCATTCTGCTGGCGCTGGTCCCCTATAGTTGTATGCCCTGGCCTTTCGCGCTGACCATCCTTCCCGCGCTGTTCGCCACCTGGCGGTTGAATCACTATTTCCGTCGCCGCATCGGAGGATATACGGGGGATTGTTTGGGCGCCATTCAACAGGTGAGCGAGCTGATTATTTACCTGGGTTTTCTCCTTGTTTGGAGGTACTGAACTGGACGGAGTCCAGTTCGCCCACGAAAGTGGGCAGACATTAGCGGTATCCGGACGAAAAATTATTTTTGGGTTGATTTTTCGTCCGGATTACTTTTAGGTTGTCATGAACGACATCTACCTTATACGACACACCACGCCTGCGATCGCCAAAGGCATCTGCTATGGCCAAACCGATCTCGATGTGACGGAAAGTTTTGAGCAGGAGGCAGGCGTTATCCGTCTTCACCTGCCGGCCGGCATCGACCTCGTCTATAGCAGTCCGCTACAGCGTTGTGCCCGCCTCGCCCGTCATCTTTTTCCCGCCCATCCGCTCTCCCTACAGGACGACTTGATGGAAGTGTTCTGCGGCCAGTGGGAAATGCGGCATTGGGATGATCTGCCCAGGGAAGAAACAGGGCCCTGGATGGCCGACTTCGTCAATATCCGGATCCCCGGCGGTGAAAGCTACCTGGACCTCCAGCAGCGGGTGGGCAGATGCTGGTCCGCCATCACCAGGCAGGCTGCGGAACGTCGCATAGCCGTAGTCGCCCACGGCGGCGTCATCCGGAGCATACTCGCCGGTATTACCAATACGCCCCTGATAAATAGCTTCAAAATTTTTAACTTACACTACGGTTGCGTAGTGAGGATATTTGAGAAGGAAGGTGGGCTGAGCTACGAGACTCTGTCGAACATCGCGCCGCCGGAAAGAGAACAACATAGGCCGACACAGTCGGCCTGGCCGAAGGCCAATAATTAGACATTTTTCCGGACCATGTTACTTTTACCCGAAGGATGGTCCGGAAAAACAAGCCGAAAAGCTTTTACTAAGGCATGAATATACACCTGGACTTTAATCAGTTGCTCACGGTGACCTTTACCCTGTTCGCCGTGATCGATATCGTCGGCAGCATCCCCCTGCTGCACGCGCTGAAGAAGAAGATCGGCGGTCTGCACGAAGTGAAAGCCACGCTCATCTCCGGCGCGCTGATGATACTCTTCCTCTTTGTCGGAGAGCAGTTCCTGAATATACTCGGTCTCGACCAGCGCAGCTTTGCCGTCGGCGGGTCCATCGTCATCTTTATCCTCGGGCTGGAAATGGTGCTGGGCATCGAGCTCTTTAAGAGCGAGCCCGACTCCAAGGCCAGCGTGGTCGTTCCCATTGCCTTCCCCCTCATCGCCGGCTCGGGCACCCTCACCACCATCATGTCCCTCAAGGCCAACTACGACACGACGACCGTCCTCCTCGGCATCTTCCTCAACCTGATCTTTATCTTCGTCGTGCTCAAATCCATGGATTTCATCGAAAAGCTGCTGGGCCAGGCGGGAATGATCGCCATCCGGAAATTCTTCGGCGTCATCCTCCTCGCCATCGCAGTCAAAATATTCAGCACCAACCTGCGGGGATTACTGAAATAAGGCTTAGCTTTGCACTCCCTCGGAAGAGGCCCCTCCGGGCCTTTTTGGGTATTGGTCCTGTAGTACAATGGATAGTATAAGGGTCTCCGAAGCCCTGGATTCCAGTTCGATTCTGGACGGGACCACTCTCCAAACCCGCTGTAAATCAGCGGGTTTTATTTTTATTACCCAAGCTGCTTGAGTGTTTCAATAGCCGGGTGCTGCAATAGTATTCCATTTGGTCAGAGCCAATATTAATTTTTTATCTTTGGGAATGCCAAAGGTTTACGAATATCTGGGTATGATATTCTTCTTTTACGCGAACGAACACTTGCCTATTCATGTTCATGTTTCTTTCGCTGAATTTGAAAGTAAAATAGAGTTAGAATATGAGAACGGCGTACTGAAAGAGGTGAAAATTTTGGAGATAAAGGGACGCGATCCGTTACCGCCCGGTGAATTAAAAGAGGCGATAAAATTTGTTAAGAAATATCACGAAGGAATTGTGGAAAAATGGACGAATTTTTTTGTGAAGAACAAAAAAGTGAAATGCGAAGTGATCACTAAAAAGATTAAATAATATGAAAGCAATTTCCGTTTCAAGAGCATCCTATATAGATGACTATAAACTTAAAGTGGAGTTCAACGACAATAAAAAACAGGTCGTTGATTTTGGCAATTTTTTGAATACTCATAGCCACCCTCAATACAATAAATACAAGAAGCTGGAGAATTTTAAGAAATTCAAGATTGAAAATGGGAATATAGTATGGGGAAAAGATTGGGATATGATTTTTCCGGTATATGATTTATACCAGGGGAAAGTTATAGGATAAGAATGACAACAATGTGGAAAGCGATCAAATCCGTGAAAAGCTGGTTTGATAATTCTCCCGATAGCACCACACCAAATCATAATAATGCCCTGTAACTGTGTTTGTTGCATTCAGCTGTACTCACATCATTGGATTCTGTACAATGGATAAGGCATGGAACTTTATATGTCAACAAAAAAGATGAATCACGTAGAATAACTATGAAAACTTACGAATGTCTTATGACGGAAGGAGATCCTGAATTATTCGAGGAGCGCACAATCATAAACCACATTAAATGGGTGACTCCATTTGAAGAAAATCCGATCGATACAACAAAATGGCAACGCGTTTCATTGCAATACGAATAAGATAATTCAAACCAGGTCATAAAAACATCTCAACTGGAATGACTCATTGCTACCACTCTACCTCACGGAGAAGGATATTCGCGGGGTTTGACCGCGGTTCATGCGCTGGCGGTGGTTCCGGGTTTTGGCACCGCCGCAGGCTGAGGGCTAATTCAATACCTGTTTCAGCTTGTTCTCCAGATCGTCTCCGCGGAGGCTCTGGGCGATGATCTTGCCGGAAGGATCGATCAGTATATTGAAGGGGATGCCGTTGAACTTGAAGGTCTCGACTGCCTTGCTGTTCCAGTATTTGAGGTCGCTGACATGGGTCCAGTCGAGCTTGTCGGCGCGGATGGCCTCTTGCCAGGGTTCCTTTGCCTTGTCGAGCGAAACGCCGAGTACGGTGAAGTTCCGGCTCCTGAACTCGTGATAAGCCTTTACTACATTAGGGTTCTCTGCACGGCAGGGGCCGCACCAGCTGGCCCAGAAATCGACCAGCACGAACTTGCCCTTGAAGGAGGCAATCGACACCGAATGGCCATTGGCATCGGGAAGGGCGAACTCGGGGGCCTGCTTGCCTACCCAGCTGTTGTTATTGTCCTCGCTATCCTGCTGAGCCATCTGTGCGAGCTGCTGGTCATAGTTCTTCTTCAGACCGGCGATCGCCTCATTGTTGGGGAACTTCTCCATCATATGGGTCAGCGAAGCCTCGAACTCCTGCTGGGAAAAACTGCGTGACGACCAGCTGAGTGCCAGCGCACAGACCGTAGAGTTATTGTTAGTATTGATCACCTGTTTCAGATAGGTATTGAGGTCGAGGATGGCATTGTTCTTTACCGCGGTCGCGGCCATCAGGACGCTGTCCGGCGCAACGGCGCGTTTGAGGCTGTCGAGCGTGGCCATGGTCCGCTCAACCTCGAAATTCTTCTTTCCGAAGATGGTGATCAGGTCCCTCAGCTGGGTGCTGGCATCGGAGCCGCTGACCTGATAAAAATCGTCTCTCTTGCCAAGGTCTACGTCCAGCTTTACTTCGGAAGCGTCATTGATCAGGGGGACGGGGAGGCCGTTGTTCCCGAACATCACCTCATATATCTCCTGCGATCTTGCGGCGCCCGTAAGCGTGAAGGTTCCTTTTCCGGGAGAGAGTTTGGCGGAATCGAGCAGGATCGGCGCGGGGTCCTTACCGTATGCAACTTCCAGCAGATATACTTTATTTATCGGGGTGCCTTCGATGGCCGCCAGCTTGTCCGCATTCTTATAGGTGCCCGTGACGGTAAATGTTCCCTTCTTCTTTGTGTTGCAGGAGACCAGCATAGTGAGCGCGGCCGCAAAGACGATCCATAAAGATCTTTTGATCATATAGTTGATTTTTTGGCAACCAGGTCATGCCTGCGCCTGATTTTCCAGTTTTTCAAGTAATAATTGATTGGTCAGCTTAGGGTCCGCCTTCCCGCGGGAGAGTTTCTTGACCTCGCCTACGAAAAGACCGATAAGTCCTTTCTTGCCTTTCCTGTATTCCGTGACCTTGTCGGGCATCCCCGCCAAAGCCTGCTCTATCCAGGCCGCTATCTCCGCCGTATCCGAACTTTGGATCAGGTTGAGCGCAACGGCGATGTCCAGTGGCTTGCGCGATGGCTCCCGGACCAGCTCGGGGAAGATCCGTTCGGCCGCGATAGAAAAGCTAAGCCTTCCCTCTTCGACCAGCTGAATCAGCCCGGCCAGAGCCTGCGGCGGGACCTGGAAGTCCTTCCAGTCGAGCCCCTGCTCATTAAGACTGGATTTTACGGGTCCCAGCAGCCAGTTGGCAGCAGCTTTATAGTTGGGTGTATGCGTGATCAGCGACTCGAAATAGCCCACGGTCTCCTTGTCGTCACAGATGCTCCGGGCATCATACTCGGACAGTCGCAGCCCGGCCGTGTACCGGGCGACCAGCTCTTCCGGCATCGGCGGGATGGAGGCCCTGATCGACTCGAGAAAAGCGTCCGTCACCTCGAAAGGCGGCAGATCGGGGTCGGCAAAATATCGGTAGTCGTTTGCTTCTTCTTTAGTGCGCAGGGAAAAGGTTGTACCGTTGTTCGCGTCAAAGCTGCGCGTCTCCTGTTGTACCGGTTGACCTTTTGCCACCAGCCCGATGAGGCGCTTAGCCTCGAAGTCGATGGCCCGACGGACGTTCCGGATGGAATTGAGGTTCTTTACCTCTACCTTGGTCCCCAGTCGTGTCTCGCCTTTCAGCCGCACGCTGACGTTGGCGTCGCAGCGCATGCTGCCCTCTTCCATATTCCCGTCGCAGACCTCCAGGTAGCGCAGCATCTTCCGCAATTCGGTGAGGTAGGCGAAGGCCTCCTCGGAGCTACGGATATCAGGCTCCGTTACGATCTCGATCAGCGGCACTCCGGCCCGGTTCAGGTCGATGGCTGTATAAAGCGGGTCTACGTCGTGCAGGCTCTTGCCGGCGTCCTCTTCCAGGTGGATCCGGTTGAGCTGGACGTCCCTTTGTCCCTCGGCCGTCCGGATTGTGACCCGACCCCCCTTACAGATGGGGGTAGTATGCTGGGATATCTGGTAGCCCTTGGGCAGGTCGGGATAGAAATAGTTCTTGCGGGCAAAGTAGTTGTTCCTTTCGATCTCACAGTGGCAGGCCAGCCCCATACGGATGGCGTATTCCACGGCCTTCCTGTTCAGGCGGGGAAGGGCGCCCGGGTAGCCCAGGGTAACAGGACTGACCTGTGTATTAGGTTCGCCTCCAAAGGCTGCGCTGTCCCCGCAGAATAGCTTGGTGCTGGTCAGCAGCTGGGCGTGTACCTCCAGTCCCACAACGATCTCGTATGCGTCATAATTGATTTCGGGCATCCCGCAAATCTACAAAAAAAGAGCCGCCCCATCTAAGACAGAGCGGCCCTAAAAATCATTAAATTATCGTTTTGGCCCGCCGGGGCCGGGGGCCCTGGCCCGATCGGTTCACACGCGGTTCCGGGCTCGAGGCAATCGGTTCATGGGCGGGGTCCCGCTACAGTTCCGCGGTCTTCAGCTTCCTCGGGGTCTTGATATCCATCTCCATGGCCTTGCCGTTGCGGAGCAGGTTGACGTGTACGCTGGTCTTGGCTTTGGCGGCCTGGGCCGACTCCACCAGGGCGGATGTGCTATTCACTTCCTTACCGTCAAAACGGGTGATGACGTCCCCCTCTTTCACCCCTGCCTTTGCTGCGGCGGATTCTTCGTCGACGTCCAGGACCTTCACCCCTTTACCATCTTCTGTATCCTGCGCGCGGATGCCGAGTCTCGGGCCCCTTTCTCTGTCAAACGCTCCGAGTCTCGACCGATCAAAATTGAAGGACCTCTGAAGCTCTTCTAACTCCTTCATGTCCGGCATCGCGTAGCCATAGACCCGTTGTACCCGCTGCGACTTGCCCAGCGTAGCGGTGACGGTCTGCTCTTTCCCATCTCTTTGAAAGGTGATGGCGGCCTTGTCCTGTGGCTTGTGGTGATGGATCGCTGCTGCAAGGCCATCTGGTCCTTCGATCTTCGCGTCGTCGACTTTGGTGATGAGGTCGCCGACCTTCAGGCCGGCCTTCGCTGCTGCGCTGCTGTCGGAGATTGCGGTGACTTTTGCGCCGGCAGGACCGTCCTCGTCTCTTTTGGAGCTTACTCCCAGATAGGCCTGGTCCACGGTTTTTTTCCGTCCGTCATAGCTCCACGCGCCGCCGCCATTCCGGAAGGGGGAGATCATTTCCTTGTGGCCATCGGGTCCGTCCCATTCGAAGGGCGCGATCGCCATATCCCCGTCGTCGGGGCCGAAGGAAAAGCTGCGGCCGTTCATGATCTTGATCTTCCGTTTTGAAACGGAAATATCGTCGTCGTGATATTCCGACGCCGGCTTGCCATTGATAAAGACCTCACCATTCTTTATCTCGACGGTGACTTTGGCGTCCTTGTCATTCTTGTGTTTGATGACGATCTCGTCATAGCCGCGGACGCGGTTGACGGAGGTGTCTTTATCGTTCTTTTCCTCGTCGTTCTGCGCGAAGCCGGAGGTGTTGACCAGCAGGACCAGCGCCGCCAGTCCCGTGAGCCGGAGAAGGTGTTTCTTCATTGCTGAGGGTTGAATATTTGAATAAGTTTGATGTCTGCCGAATACTGTCCGCTGTCTACGTACAAATTCGTAGATCAAATATAGGGGATTTTCCGAAATACGAAAGTTTTCGGACATTTATAAAAAATGTTAAATCGGGGAGGGGGGTCCTCCTATCACCCTCTCTTCAGCGGCTCGAGCAGCTGCTCCAATCCATTGATCTTGATCTCATAAATAGTGGCCAGCAGCATCCCTAACTTCCCCTTCGGGAATCCCTCCCGATGGAACCATTCCAGATAGGATACGGGGAGATTACAGAGGACGGTCCCCTTGTATTTTCCAAAGGGCATCGGCATGGAGACCAGTGTCTTCAGGAGCTCTGAGTCGGGTAGTTGGGCTTGGTCTTCCATTATTTTTCGAGTACAGCTTTTACCTGCTGGATCACCTGGGGTAGATTGCCGGCTTCCTGGCCGCCTGCCGTGGCAAGCGTTTTCTGGCCTCCGCCACCACCCTTGATCAGGGGCGCTACCTGTCCTTTGATGATGGCAGGTGCATCCATGCCAGCCGTGCCCGCGAGCTCGTCGGAAACGAGGACGGCGACCGCTGCCTTGCCTTCGATATTGGCGGCGAGCACGGCCAGGTACTTCGTGGAGTGCCTGGCCAGACCGGTTTTGAGGTCGAAGGTCAGCTTCTTCACGGCGTCGGCGCTGTTGACCTCCACGACCTGGCCGATAAAGGAGATGTCCTTGATCTTTTCGGTTTTTTTGAGCAGCTGGTGACTGAGCTCGGCGAGCTGACGGGCCTCGGCCTTTTCCAGTCTCTTGCGCAACTCGGAGTTTTCGGCGACCAGGTTTTCGACGGCTTTTGTCAGCTCTTTGGGATGTTTCAGGGCTTCACGGATGGTGGCGAGCTCCGCAACGACTGTTGCAATATACGCCTCTGCCGCCGGGCCGCTGACGGCCTCGATACGGCGAACACCTGCGGCGACAGCGGATTCATGCCGGATCCTGAAAAGGCCCAGTTCACCGGTAGAACCGACATGGGTCCCGCCGCAAAGCTCAACCGAATAGGAGGGGTCGATGATGACCACCCGGACGGTGTCGCCGTATTTTTCACCGAACAGGGCCATGGCGCCGGTTTTCAGCGCCTCTTCCTTTGGCATCTGCTTTATGATGACGGGGATGTTCTCCCTGATCTTTTCATTGACCAGCTGTTCGACGGCCTTGATCTCTTCTTCGGTCATCTTCGCGAAATGCGAGAAGTCAAAGCGCAGCTGCTCGTCATTGACCAGCGAACCCTTCTGGGCGACGTGCGTCCCCAATACCTTCCGAAGGGCGGCGTGCAGCAGGTGGGTTGCCGAGTGGTGGACTTCTGTCGCCTTTCTTTTCGGCGCATCGACCCTGGCGATGACGTGCGCTCCGGGATCGGACGGAAGCTTATCGGCGAAATGGATGGTGAGGCCGTTCTCTTTTTTGGTGTCGAGGACCGCGATGGACTCTTCGCCAAACTGGAGGGTACCGGTGTCGCCTACCTGCCCTCCGCTCTCGGCGTAAAATGGCGTGGCCTCCAGAACGACCTGCCAGGACTCTTTGCCCTTTGCTTTTACTTTCCGGTATTTGACGATGCTGGTGTTGGTTTCCAGCATGTCATAGCCTACGAACTCGACCAGGGGGTTATCGATCAGAGTGACCCAGTCGCCGGTGTCGATGGCGGTAGCCGCGCGCGACCGGTCTTTCTGTTGTTTCATCTCCGCATCAAAACCCGGCTTGTCGATGGACAGGCCATTCTCCGCTGCGATCAGCGAGGTCAGGTCTTCGGGGAAACCAAATGTATCATAGAGCTCAAAGGCTGCCGCACCCGGAATGACCTTCGAGCCATCCTTTCTGATAGAAGTGATGATCTCGTCAATCCTTTTAAGTCCCTTGTCCAGAGTCCGGAGGAAGGCTTCCTCTTCTTCTTTGACGACTTTTGCGATGAACTCGTATTGTTGATGGAGCTCCGGAAAAACAGTCGCGAACTGTTCGGCCAGCACAGGCACCAGCTGGAACAACAACGGCTGTTTGTAGTCGAGGTAGGAATAATAATAACGGACCGCCCTGCGGAGTATCCGGCGGATGACATAGCCCGCCTCCGTATTGGAAGGCAGCTGGCCGTCCGCAATAGTAAAGGAAATAGCCCGGATATGGTCGGCCAATACCCGGAAGGCGATGTCCTGCTTGCTGTCTTTTGCGCTATAGCTCTTTTTGACGATCTTTTCAACAGCCGCTATCGTGCCGGTGAACAGATCGGTATCGTAGTTGGAATGCTTGCCCTGCAGGACCCTGACCAGGCGTTCGAGGCCCATGCCGGTGTCTACATGGCGGGCGGGCAGCAGCTCGAGCGAACGGTCTTTCAGGCGGTTGAACTGCATGAAGACGTTGTTCCATATCTCGATGACCTGCGGGTGGTCGTTGTTCACCAGCGTTGCGCCGTCCAGGGCCGCCCTTTCATTGTCTGGTCTGCAGTCGACGTGGATCTCGGTGCAAGGCCCACAGGGACCCGTATCCCCCATTTCCCAGAAATTGTCTTTCTTCTTCCCCATCAATATCCTGTCGGCGGCGATCCACTTCTTCCATTCGTCATAGGCCTCGGAATCGCGCGGCAGCTTGTCGCCCTGGTCGCCCTCGAACACGGTGACATATAACCGGTCTTCGGGAATACCATATACGTTGGTGAGCAGCTCCCAGCTCCAGGCGATGGCTTCAGTTTTAAAATAGCCGGTCTTTCCGTCGGATGCCTCGCCAAAACTCCAGTTGCCGAGCATTTCGAACATGGTATGGTGATAGGTATCCACTCCAACTTCTTCGAGATCATTGTGTTTTCCGCTGACCCGCAGACATTTCTGTGTGTCTGCCGCCCTGGAATAGGGCGCCTTTTTGTTCCCCAGGAAATAGTCCTTGAACTGATTCATCCCGGCATTGGTGAACTTTAGGGTCGGATCATTCTTTATTACAATAGGGGCCGAAGGCACGATCGTATGTCCCTTCGATATGAAGAATTGGAAGAATTTCTCTCTTATTTCGGCACTGGTCATCATAAACGGAATAATCTTTGGTTGATATTTGCCCCGCACCCAAATTGCTCGGAGACCAACTTGTACTTGAGGCCCGAAGGCCGAAAGTACAGACAATATGGTTTGGCGATAAAAATATATTTCTTCGATTTGTATCGCCACATGTTATATTTGTGCGCCCTGATTCGAAAAAAGTCCCGGCGTTTTTGGCTAAGGCCCTGCAAAGGTACACCAAATCAGGCTGTTTTACCGTTCTATCCCTGTCGAATGGTTTAACAAAATGGACCACGGGTCCATTGCCCGCAAGGGCCATCATTAGCCCGTTTTGCACCGGAGGGTGCTTTTGATGTAAGACCCGGAGGTGCAAAACAAAACGGACCCCCGGTTGCCGGATGAAGAAGATCAAGTACTACTATAACACAAACACTCTCCGCTATGAGAAGCTGGAGACTCCGCTGCGGGTGACCCTGCTGCGGGTACTCGGTTTTCTGTCGGCGGCTATCGTCACCGCGCTTATCCTGGTCTCCATCGCCTATAAATATTTCCCTTCGGCCAATGAGAAAAGGCTGATGCGCCGCAATGAAGCCCTTCAGGACAATTATTATACCCTCAACGACAAGGTAAAGAAGCTGCAGGAGCAGATGGGCGAGCTCGAAAAACGGGACAACAACGTCTACCGTGCCATCTTCGAGGCCGCGCCTATCCCCGATAGTGCGAGGGCCAAGGCTGCCCAGCAGGAGCAGGAGATGCGGCTCGTCCAGGGTATGGACCAGGAAAATCTCTATACTTCAGTTGCGACGACGCTCGGACAGCTGGAAGCCCGCATCGCGAGTCAGACCAGATCCTATGTACAGATCGACGGATTCATAAAGAATAAAGAACAGCTGCTGGCCTGCACACCCGCCATCCAGCCCGTTAGCAACAAGGACCTCAACCGGATCGCATCGGGCTTCGGATACCGGATCGACCCCGTTTATAAGACGACGAAATTCCATGCCGGCCTCGACTTCGCGGCTCCCCAGGGTACGCCGATCTATGCGACGGCCAACGGCACGGTCGAAGTAGCGGGCAACACCGGCAACGGCTATGGCAACCACGTCGTCATCAACCATGGCTATGGCTACGGAACCCTCTACGGACATATGTTCCGGGTAAAAGTTCATCCCGGCGAAAAGGTCAAGCGCGGCGAGATCATCGGCTGGGTAGGGAGTACCGGAAAGAGCACTGGCCCCCACTGCCACTACGAAGTACACCGCAATGGCGATCCCGTGGATCCCGTTTTCTACTTCTACAACGATATTACTCCGGAACAATATGACCGGCTGCTGAAGTTAGCGGCCTCGAGCAACCAAAGTTTTGACTAATCCGGCGTATCTTCACAAAATGTACCAACCGGACTTTGCCCGAATGGCCATTACCATGGGGTCCCGGAGACCGATATTAACTGTTTTGCGTTGGCCCTCCCCCTAAAAGGGTCAATACAGGAACGATTTTTGAGCCGAAACCGCAGAATGAGCAATCGACTAACCCAAATAGCGCTAGATTTTGGCCCGGAGCACGCCGCTCCGCCCCCAGCCCCGGCTGTGGTAGTGGCTGAGACGATCGCGCAACCGCCTCTGACGCAATACATAGAGACGGCTGGTGTAGTTGTGCGCATCAAGACGCTCAAGAATCCGCCCGTTGAGGTGAAGGCACTGCCTGCGGCCGGCGCGGCGATTGAGGCACCTGCAGCAGGTACGGTAAATGGGGCGGCCGCAATCAGTACGGCGAATGGCGCGGCCACGGCCGGTACAGCGAATGGGGCACCCGCGGTCAGCGCACCGTTGGCGGCCAGCAAAGACCCCGTTGACCCGAAAGAAGAGCTTTCCGCGCTGCCACGTTTTGTTAATGCCGAGCTGTTTCCCATGCCGCCTGTTGAGGAGCCTGCAGCGGCTGTAGCCGAGCCCGAAGCAGTTGTGGAATCTGAGCCTGCTGCGGAACCCGAGATAACCGGGGAATCTGGACTTGTTGCAGAAGCTGAGGTAGCGGCGGAATCCGAGGTATCAGCAGAACCTGCACCTGTTGCGAAATTTGAGGCAGTTGTTGAATCCGAACCCATCGCGGAAACAATCGTATCCGAAACGGCGGCCACCCAGGTTGGAGACAACATAGCTACGACGGCAACTGATATCAATATATCGACTGAAGGGGAACCCGCAGCGGCTCATGCGCCTGCCGGGGATTCTGCGCCTGTTGCAGAACCAGCAGTGGTTGCAGCGGAACCCGCAGCGGCTCATGCGCCTGCCGCCGAACCCGCAGCGGAGGCAGACCCCGCCCCCGCGGCAGACCCCGCCACCGTAGCAGAGCCCGATCCCGTCCCGGAATTCCGCACAAAAAGTCGCCGCGCGACAGGCGCGACCGCCTCAAACGGCGCCCCCGCAAACGGCGCCCCCGCAAACGGCGCCGCAGCGAAGGCCGCCAAATCCGCAAAACCCGCCGTCTCCAAGCGGGGCCGCAAATCGCTCAAGCAGGTGTCCGCCGAGGCCGACCTCATCGAAATACCCGGCGACGAAGTCCTGTTCAGCAAACAATATTATACCATGGGGGAAGTCTCGGAGATGTTCCGCGTCAACCAGTCGCTGCTCCGTTTTTGGGAGACAGAGTTTGACATCCTCCAGCCCCGCAAGAACAAAAAAGGAGACCGCTACTTCCGCCCCATCGATATTAAGAACCTCCACCTGATCTACCACCTGCTGCGGCAAAAGAAATTCACCATCGAAGGAGCCAAGGAATTTCTTAAAAAAAATAAAAAAGCTGAGGAGCGGTTTGAGATTGTCCAGCGCCTTCAGGAAATTAGATCTTTCCTTCTCGAATGGAAGGCCCAACTATGAGCTAATATTTCCCCCAATATGAAACATCTATTCCTTATCGCTATCATCATAGGTGTCGGTATCCTCAGTAAAGCCCAAACCGAATACGAGGTCGCCGCCGACGGCCCCAACAAGCTCCTGAAAGGACTCATCAGCCGCGACATGCTGGAGAACGACACCGCCTTCCGCTGGTTTCACCAGAATCAGATCGGCTACACCCCCAACGCAGAGACCGTCGCCGTCCTCAAAGCCAAAGGACCGCAGCTACAGTTCATGGTCTTTGGCGGCACCTGGTGCGAAGACACACAAAACCTGCTCCCCAAATTCTACCTGCTGCTGGACGCAGCCTCCATCACCAACGACCAGGTCTCCGTCATCATGGTAGACCGACATAAAAAAGCCATCGGACACCTGCCCGAAGACATGCACCTCGTCAGCACACCCACATTTATCATACTAAAAGGAGGGAAAGAGATCGGCAGAGTGATTGAATATGGAAAGAACGGCCAGTGGGAGAAGGAGATTGGAGATATCATAACTACCAAATCCTAGCGGCCGCCATTCCCCGGCGCGAGATGCGTAACCCGCACGTCGGTGCTTGACCCGGCGATGCTCAGCCCCATCTTCTCCATCAGCCGCAGCACATCCAGATTCACCTGCTGCTTGACCGCATTGAACTCGTCCTGCGTGATCGGCGAGGTAAAATAATCCACATTGATCAGATAGGCCGAACCGGTAATATCATTGAGGAAGGCCGTACTATTCTCCACCTTGTCCTTTATCAGGATGCCCTTGATGCCGGCGATCAGCACATCCAGCTGAGCCGACGGGGTCGAAAGCCCCAGCTCGAGCCTCAACTCGCCCTTGCGCTGGGTCCTCAGCGTGAGATTGTCCACCACACTGTCCACCATCTGCTTGTTCGGCATCGTGACAAAGGTCTTCTGGTCCGTGCGGATGCGGGTGCTCCGCAGCCCGATCTTCTCTACTGTCCCCGAAATGGCGTTCACTTTTACGTAGTCCCCCGACTTGAACGGCTTGTCGAAAAAGATCACGAATGACGCGATCAGGTTCTCAATGCTCTCCTTCGCCGCCAGGGCAACGGCCGCACCAGCCAGACCCAGGGAAGCCACTATGCTCGAGACATCCACCTTGAACGCCGAGTTGAGGATCATCAGCACCCCGATGATACCCAGTATCGCCTTTAAAAAATCCCGGATAAAAACGATCATCTGCACATCCCGGTGCCCGCCACCCCTCGCCTTGTTCCGCAGCACCAGCGCAACAAAATCCACCAGCCGCAGCAGAAGCCAGATAAAACTGGAGATGATGACGATGATCGCCAGCGACTGCATAATGGTCTTCGACTTTACCTCATAGATATCGAAGTCCAGCTCCGAAGGGAAATGCAGCTTTTCAACGGAAGACATGCTGACAAAAACGACCAGGAAGATACCAATGGGACCGACCACCAGGTCAAGGAAAGCGGACTTGTCCATCCCCGAACCCATCCGCCTGACGAACCGGAATATCAACCGGGCGATCAGCCGCGAGATGAACCGCTTGAGAATAATGACGAACAGGATCGTGGCCACCACCGCGACATAGCTCTTCAGCGGATTGCTCAGGAAGACAAGACTCCAGAAATTGCGCATACGTAAAGATACTGAGGGAAAAAACCGACCAAAAAACTAATTTATTCGCCCCGCCCGAAACCGGACTCCCCGGGCAGGATCAGGGAGAACCTTCGATCAGGATCGACCGGCATCCCCGGTTCAGGACCTCCGCGAGTAGATCTCCAGGCCCAACGGCTTCAGCACATAAATAACGGTAGGTGTAATGCGGATCCGCGTGGCCCCCTGATAGGCGGCGGGAACCGGCTCCTCTTTCATATCCAGCGTCCCCGGCTGGTAGCGGTAGAATTTTTGGGAATCACGGCCCACCAGGTTCTTGTCGACTACGTCGAAATCCATCCAGCCCGGCAGATCGATATGGGTCTTCAGCGTGCCGTAGTGGTCGAAAATATAAACTCCCTTCGACGTGTCGTAGAGATAGACGAGCCCCCCCTGATCGCGGATGACCGATGGGTCCGGAGCCGCGTCGAAGAGCTGACGGAAATCTGTGGTCTGATCGACCAGCGAGCCGTCGTCGGCGATACGTTTGAGCCTGGCGTCCAGCTCGTCATAGACCCAGGCGTTGTTGTCATAGGCCAGGCTGACGGCCTTCGCCTGGAGGATGTTCTGCTTGCGGAGATCGATGGTGTTGATGATATTCAGAAAGCGGTCCAGCTCGATAATGGTCGTAAACTCCCGGTAGTATACCAATATCTTGAGGGGATTGGTGGCGTCGACCGTCGCGATCTTGCCGTACCGGCGGACGTCGTTGAAAACAGCCAGCGAATCACCGTTCGGGCCCAGCTTCTTCAGCTGGTTGTCCTTGTTCAGGACATAGATATTGCCCAGGTTGTCCGCTGTAAAATCCACGATATCGGGACCAAGCGTCTTCGTCAGCTGGAAGGCTGCCGTTCCGCCGGAGCCCTGCGCCAGGGCCGGCGTCTCAAACACCAGGGCGGTCAATAAAATAATTATATGATAGCGCCAATTCATTTCCGGATGATATAGTGTTCGGTTTCCGGGGTATCGGTCACCAGCGAGAAATCCTGCCCGTCGAACACCGCATATGTATTATAACGTATCCAGTCACCAAGATTGATATACCGGCTACCGTCGTTATTCAGCAAAAAGTCGATGGGCAGGTGACGATGTCCGAAGATCAGGTAGTCATAATGCCGGGTGCGCAGCACCTCCCGGGAATAAATGATCAGCCATTCCTTGTCCTCTCCCAGGAATTGCGAGTCCAACATCCCCGTGACAGCCCTGCTGCGACGGCTGAGCCAGCCGGCGATGCCCACGCCAACCGCGGGCGGCAGGATGCCGAACAGCCACTGACAGGCTTTGTTGCGGAATATCTTTTTCATGAACTTATACCCGTGGTCGCCTGGGCCAAGACCATCCCCGTGCCCGATCAGGAATCGCTTCCCGTCAAACCCGAATTCCTTTGGCTCATGATACACCGGGATATTCAGCTCCTCCTCAAAATAACCGCTCATCCACATGTCATGGTTACCCGTAAAGAAATGTATCGGTATCCCCGAATCCGTGATCTCCGCCATCTTACCCAGGATACGGATAAAGCCCTTTGGAACGACCGTCCGGTATTCATACCAGAAATCGAAGAGGTCGCCGACGATAAAGATCACGGCTGCATCCCGGCGTATCCTTTCGAGAAAGGCCACGATCCGCCGCTCCCGCTCGAGACTGGCGGCATGATTGGGAGCACCCAGATGAAAATCGGAAAGGAAATAGATCTTTTTACCGGGAGGGATCTGCATGGGCAAATATACAAAACGAACCACAGGTTCGTTGCCCGAAGGGCAATCATCAGCCGTTTTGCACCGGAGGATACTTTAGACTGAATCCGGAGGTGCGAAACAAAGGGACCACAGGTTTGTTATCTGACCCCGGGGCATTCCCGAGGGGTGCCGAAGCGGAGCCTATGATCGGTCCACTAAAAAAAGATATACCTGCTTCGGCCCGTGCACACCCACGACCAGGGTCTTTTCGATATCGGCTGTACGGCTGGGGCCGGTGGCAAAGGTCATCAGCGAGGGCAGATGCTGCTGGTATCTCTCCTTCAGGCCAACGAGCCCGTCCCTCACGTCATAGACCAGCTGATCGGAATATGCGATACAGATATGGACGGGAGCGTATACGCTGGTGGTACGCCCGCTGGGGCTGGCCGAGCTGAGGATGATGCTGCCGGTGCGGGCGACCAGTCCTTCGCAGCCGGTGACGGCGGCGTCGCAGTCCGCCAGGTCGGTAGAGGTAAAACCTTCAAAAGCATGCGCCTTCAGCACTTCGCGGATCTTTTCTTCGCGGCAGTACAGCTTTTTCCAGCTCTGGCTCACGATCAGGGTCCTGAGCTGGGCGACCAGCTCGTTGTGGTCGGCGCAGAAGATGAACTTCCCCTGAAGCCTGGTGAACTGCTCCGCGAACTCGATGCCGAGGTCCTGTGTGGACGGCTGGAAGACGGAGTGGCTCCCCTCGCTTTGGGGAAAAGGAATAGGCGTTGATTCACTCAACGCCTTCCTTATCTTTTTTAATATGTTCTCTTTCGCTGAAGAAACGTTCATATTATTTAAGCCTACTTTACTTCTTCGGTAGCAGGAGGAACGACCACTGCCGGCGGAACGCCGTTGTCGTGCTCGCTGACGTCCAAAGTCCTTTTCTCCTCGTAGGGACGTTTGCCGATAAGGGCTTCAACGTCGCTCTGGAACAGAACTTCTTTTTCCAGCAGCGCCTCGGCAAGGAGCTTTACTTCCCGGCTCTTCGCTGTCAGCAGCTGCTTGGTGGAGTCGTATGCCTTGTCGATGAGCTTCCGGACCTCTTCATCGATCAGCTTGGACGTCTCTTCAGAATAGGGTTTCGTGAAAGAGTTCTCTACCTGTGGATCGTAGAAGCTGATGTTGCCGACCTTTTCATTCATGCCGTAAACCGTCACCATCGAATAGGCGATACGGGTGATCTGCTGCAGGTCGTTCTGTGCGCCCGTGGAGATCTTTCCGAAATTCAGCTCTTCGCTGGCCCTGCCACCCAGTGTCATACAGATCTGGTCGAACAGCTGGTCGGTATTATAGAGATATTGCTCTTTGGGAGTATACTGCGCATAGCCAAGAGCCGCCACGCCGCGCGGTACGATAGTGACCTTCAGTAAAGGATAGGCGTGCTCCAGGTACCAGCCACAGATAGCGTGACCTGCTTCGTGATAAGCGATGATCTTCTTCTCCTCGGGAGAGATGATCTTGTTCTTCTTCTCCAGACCGCCGATCACCCGGTCGACGGCATCCTGGAAGTCTTCCATCTCGACCGTCTCCTTGCCTTTACGGGCGGCAATGAGGGCGGCCTCGTTACAGACGTTGGCGATATCGGCCCCGGCAAAACCCGGAGTCTGCTCGGCCAGCTTGTGGATGTCCAGCTTGCTGGATATCTTGATCGGCTTGAGGTGAACTTTGAATATCGCTTCACGCCCTTTCAGGTCGGGCTTGTCGATGGATATCTGACGGTCAAAACGACCAGGGCGCAGCAGGGCGGTGTCGAGGACATCGGGACGGTTGGTCGCAGCCAGCACGATGATGCCGCTGTCGCCGCCAAAACCATCCATCTCAACCAGCAGCTGGTTGAGCGTGCTCTCTCTTTCGTCGTTGCTCATGATCGCATTCTTTCCGCGGGCACGGCCGATGGCGTCGATCTCATCGATGAAGATGACGCAGGGCGCTTTTTCACGGGCCTGCTTGAAGAGGTCGCGAACACGGCTGGCGCCCACACCCACGAACAGCTCGACGAAATCCGAACCGCTCATGGAGAAGAAGGGTACCTGGGCCTCACCGGCCATGGCCTTTGCGAGCAGGGTCTTACCCGTACCCGGAGGACCTACCAGCAGTGCGCCCTTGGGTATCTTACCGCCCAAAGCTGTATATTTCTTGGGATTCTTCAGGAAGTCTACGATCTCCATCACTTCGACCTTCGCCTCATCCAGCCCGGCAACGTCGTTGAACGTTATGTTGACCTTGGTGCCCTTGTCGAAGAGGGTGGCCTTGGACTTGCCGATATTGAAGATACCTCCGGGTCCGCCGGCTCCGGCCTGACCGCCCATCTTCCGCATCAGCATCACCCATATCAGGACGATGATCAGCAGCGGCAGCAGGAAGTTCAGCAACGGACCGAACCATTCGCCTTCCGGCTTGGATACGATCGGCACTTCCATCTGGGGGTTTCTCGCGAAATAATCCCTCAATATCTTTTCATACTCTTTTACATCCGTGACCCTGAACTCGAACTGCGGGCCTTCTTTGCCGACGCCGCCCTGCCAGGAGTTACGGTTGTTGTATCTGGTGTAGTATGGCTTAGTGAGGCTGTCTTTCTTGATATAGACTCTTACCAGGTTCTTGTTGGATATGAGATCTATCTTGTCAACGTCTCCGGTGGCCAGCATGTTCTTGCGGAACTCAAGGTCTCCATTCTCTATCTGATGGGCGTCGGGCGAAAATGAACCGAAAAGATTGAAACCGATCAGTACAGCCGCAATGATACCCCATATCCAATAGATGCTGAACTTCGGTCCTTTTCTCTGGCCATTATCGTCATCTCCCCTGGGCCTGAACCTCGGAAAGTTGTTCTTATCATTTTGTTTCAAATCGTCTTGTGGCATTTTTT
>Ga0207695_10001113_pt1 | contig 46732 bp, 39 predicted proteins | sample KBSC54metaG_FD_184354 | JGI IMG/M metagenome (GOLD analysis project Ga0207695, IMG submission 184354) | Corn rhizosphere microbial communities from Kellogg Biological Station, Michigan, USA - KBS C5-4 metaG (SPAdes) (version 2) | ecosystem: Host-associated > Plants > Roots > Rhizosphere > Soil...
AGCACGACGATGTCCGGCTTCTCGGCCATGATCATCTTCTCGTCGGCGGCGACGCCGAGGCGGCGATCGACGCCCAGGCGCTTGGTTTCCATGTCGAACCAGCGGATGATCCCCGACATCTGTTCGCGCTGCGGCGCCTTCGCGGCGATCATCACCTGGCCGCCCACTTCCGCGTTCTTCTCGAACAGCACGACGTCGTGGCCGCGCAGCTTCGCGACGCGCGCCGCCTCGAGGCCGGCCGGGCCGGCGCCCACCACCACCACCTTGCGCTTCGGGCCGCGCGACTTCTCGATGATGTGCGGCATCGTCGCTTCGCGCGACGTCGCGGCGTTTTGAATGCACAGCACGTCGAGGCCGTTGTACTGGCGGTCGATACAGTAGTTCGCGCCGACGCACTGCTTGATTTCGTCCTCGCGGCCGTCGCGGATCTTGATCACCATGTGCGGATCGGCGATCTGCGCGCGCGTCATGCCGACCAGGTCGATCATGCCGTTCGCGAGCAGGCGCTCGGCCTGGCCCGCATCGCGGATGCTCTGCGCGTGCATCACCGGAATCTTCACGACCGACTTGATGCCGGCCGCGAGGTGCACGAACGGCTCCGGCGGCAATGCCATCGGCGGCATGCAGTTGGCGATCGTGTTGTGCGTGTCGCCGCCCGAACCGACCACGCTCAGGTAGTCGATCAGGCCCGTCTCCGACATCGCCTGCGCGATTTCCTTCAGCGCCTCGTGATCGAGGCCGTCCTCGTGGAATTCGTCGCCGCACATGCGCAGGCCGACGCAGAAATCCTTGCCGACCGCCTCGCGCACCGCCGTCAGCACCTCGATGCCGAAACGCAGGCGGTTCTCCAGGCTGCCGCCCCATTCGTCGGTGCGGTGGTTCGAGCGCTTGCTCCAGAACTGGTCGATCAGGTGCTGGTGAGCGGCCGAGATTTCGATGCCGTCCATGCCGGCGGCCTTCACGCGCTTCGCGGCTGCCGCGAAATCGCCGATGATCCGGCGGATTTCCTCGATCTCGATGATCTTCGCGTTGCCGCGGTGCACTGGCTCGCGCACGCCCGACGGCGACATCAGGTGCGGCCAGTGCTCGCCGTGGAACGACGAACGGCGGCCCATGTGCGTCGCCTGGATCATGATCTTCGCGCCGTGCTTGTGCATCGTGTCGGCGAGACGCGTGAGCGGATCGATGATCTTGTCGTTCGACAGGTTCACCGATTTCCACCAGCCCTGCGGGCTGTCGATCGACACCGGGCTCGACCCGCCGCAGATCGCGAGGCCGACGCCACCCTTCGCCTTTTCTTCGTAGTAGCGGATATAGCGGTCGCCCGGCAGGCCGCCCGGCTCGGCATACACCTCGGCGTGCGCGGTGCTGACGATCCGGTTGCGCAGCGTCAGCTGGTTCAGCTGCATGGGTTTGAACAGGTGGGGATAACGCATCGCAGGCGACCTCTGGCGTTCGAATGTCTCGTGTTGCGGGTGTTGTTCGGTGTCGGTGAATCAGGGCATCAATGCGCGATCGGCGACACTTCGAAGACGCAGTGGTCGTGATGCTCGGCCGCGCACTGCACTTCCTTCGATTGCGCGCGCGGCGCGCCCTTGCCTTCCGGCGTCGTGTCGTTGACCCAGTCCATCGCACCAGCGAACCAGCCGGCGAACATGTAGCAGAGCTTGCCTTCCTTGCCCGGCTGCTGGAGCACGAACGACGAGTGGCGCAGCTCGATCTTCGCGCGCGCGCTGGCCGGATCGGCCTCGATGATCGAGAACAGGCCCCAGCCGCGCTGCGACAGGCGCTTCAGGTAGTGCTCGAACACGGCCATGCCGGTCAGGCCGTGCAGCTTCGCTTCCTTGTCGCACCAGTGGTATGCGGACTTGTAGCCGGCCTTGTAGAGAATCTCGGCATACGCTTCGACGCCGAGCGCTTCCTCGACCGCGACGTGATTGTTCGTGAAGAAGTGGCGCGGCACGTACAGCATCGGCAGCGCGTCGGTGGTCCAGACGCCGGTATCGGGATCGACGTTGATCGGCAGTTGCGGTTGCATCGTGGTGACTCCGTGAGGAAAATTGGCCGCGCGGCTCAGGCGCGACATCGTCCGCGTGCCCGCGCGAATTGCACGGGCACGTCCCGATTTTTCTTGTGTTGAATCGCGGGTGGCGGTTCGGGCGGGCGGACGCTTACGCGCCCCACACGTCCTTGAACACGCGCACCCAGTTCTCGCCCATGATCTTGCGGATGCGCGACTCCTTCCAGCCGTGGCGTTCCATCGCCGCGGTCAGGTTCGGGAATTCGCCGATCGTACGGATGCCGTCCGGGTTGATCACCTTGCCGAAGTTCGTCAGCTGGCGATAGCGGCCCTTGTCATGCGTCAGCATGTCGAAGAATTCCTTCGCGAAATCCTGCGTGAAGTCCGTGCCGATGCCGACCGCGTCTTCGCCGATCAGGTTCACGACGTAGTCGATCGCCTCGATGTAGTCGTCGATCGTCGCCTCGATCCCGCGCTTCAGGAACGGCGCGAACATCGTCACGCCGACGAAGCCGCCCGCATCGGCGATCTCCTTCAGCTGCTCGTCGCTCTTGTTGCGCGGATGCTCCTTCAGGCCCGACGGCAGGCAGTGCGAATAGCACACCGGCTTCTTCGAGAACGCGATCGCTTCCGACGACGTGTTGCCGCCCACATGCGACAGGTCGACCATGATGCCGACGCGGTTCATCTCGGTGATCACTTCGCGGCCGAAGTCCGACAGCCCGCCGTCGCGCTCGTAGCAGCCCGTGCCGACCAGGTTCTGCGTGTTGTAGCAAAGCTGCACGACGCGCACGCCCATGTCGTGGAACGCCTCGATGTAGCCGAGGTTGTCCTCGAACGCATGCGCGTTCTGGAAGCCCAGGATGATCCCGGTCTTGCCTTCCTTCTTCGCGCGGAAGATGTCGTCCGTCGTGCGCACCAGCGTCAGCAGCTCGCCGTTGTCGCGGATCTTCTTCTTCATCACGCCGATGTTGTCGACGGTCTTGGTGAAGTTCTCCCAAACCGACACCGTGCAGTTCGCGGCCGTGATGCCGCCCTTGCGCATGTCTTCGAACACCGGCTTCTCGAACTTCGAGATGTTCAGTCCGTCGATGATGATGCTGTCCTGATGCAGCGTGCTCATATCTGCCTCTCGCTTGAGTCTTGTCGGTGTCGATCAGTAAATCGGGAAGCGCTCGCAGAGCGCGAAGATTTCGCGGCGCACGCGCTGTTCGGTCGCATGGTCGCCTTCCGGGTTCGCGCGCAACGCGTCGAACACTTCGAGGATCAGGCGGCCCACTTCTCGGAACTCCGCGACGCCGAAGCCGCGCGTCGTGCCGGCCGGCGTGCCGAGGCGGATGCCCGACGTGACGGTCGGCTTCTCGGTGTCGAACGGGATGCCGTTCTTGTTGCAGGTGATGCCCGCGCGCTCCAGCGCCTGTTCGACCGGCGCACCCTTCAGGCCCTTCGGGCGCAGGTCGACCAGCAGCAGGTGGTTGTCGGTGCCGCCCGTGACGAGATCGACGCCGCCGGCCTTCAGCACTTCGCCGAGCGCCTGCGCGTTCGCGAGCACGTTGTCGATGTAGGTCTTGAAGTCCGCATGCAGCACTTCGCCGAACGCAACCGCCTTGCCGGCGATCACGTGCATCAGCGGGCCGCCCTGCAGGCCGGGGAACACCGCCGAGTTGATCTTCTTCGCGATGTCCTCGTCGTTGGTCAGCACGAAGCCGCCGCGCGGGCCGCGCAGCGTCTTGTGCGTGGTCGACGTGACGACGTGCGCGTGCTCGACCGGGTTCGCATGGCGGCCCGCTGCGATCACGCCCGCGATGTGCGCCATGTCGACCATCAGCTTCGCGCCGACGCTGTCGGCGATCGCGCGGAAGCGCGCGAAGTCGAGCGCACGCGGATACGCCGAGAAGCCGGCGATAATCAGGTTCGGCTTGTGCTCGTGAGCGAGTGCCTCGACCTGGTCGTAATCGATCAGCATCGTGTCGCGGTTCACGCCGTACTGAACGGCGTTGAACCACTTGCCCGACAGCGCCGGCTTCGCGCCGTGCGTCAGGTGGCCGCCCGCATCGAGCGACATGCCGAGCACCGTGTCGCCCGGCTTGGCCAGCGCGAGCATCACCGAGCCGTTCGCCTGCGCACCCGAGTGCGGCTGCACGTTCGCATAACCGGCGTTGAAGATCTGCTTCACGCGTTCGATCGCGAGCGCCTCGACTTCGTCCGCGAATTCGCAGCCGCCGTAGTAGCGCTTGCCGGGATAGCCTTCCGCGTACTTGTTGGTCAACACCGAGCCCTGCGCTTCGAGCACGGCGCGCGACACGATGTTTTCCGACGCGATCAGCTCGACCTGCGACTGCTGACGCTCGAGTTCCTTCAGGATGGCGCTGCGCACCGGCGCGTCGCGCTCGGCAAGGGGCTGCGAGAAGAAAGACTGGGTGTTCGACATAGTGCGTCCGTGACGAAGAATAAAGGGCTGAAACCGAAGCTCAAGGCCCGCTCTGCCTGGGTTTCCTGCTTGTCCAGTGCAAGGCTGCCGACGGCTCTATTCTTGTCGTTCGGATTTTCGGCGGATTGATGAATTTAGACGCGTTCTTTGCCTTTTCCGCCATGCGCGTCCGTTTTATACAAGTGATCGGTCGTGCTTTTTCGGATGACCGATAAAAACGGCGCCGGCCATTCACCTATGGATACGCACTCCGGCAGTGCCTGTGCCGCCCGGTGGGAGTGCGGCGCGTCCCGCATACGGTGCAGTGCAGCATCGGCGTTACGCCCAGACAACGTATGGAGCTAGGGTTTAGCCGTATGGCACGCTTGTTGCACTCGCTCACACAATATCGCAGCCCGATCCGTGCTCGCCGGGCATAAAGCTATTAGAGATTCAAGGAACGCTCCCCATGTCGCCCGACCGCACAGCGTCGCTGTCTCACTTCGCGTTCATGCCTTTACCGAACTTCACGATGATCGCGTTCACCAATGCGATCGAGGTGCTTCGGATGGCGAACTATCTGAGCGGCCAGCCGCTCTACCGCTGGTCGGTGATCAGCCCGGAAGGCGGCCCGGTCACGGCGAGCAACGGCCTCACGGTCGACACGGGCCCGGCCGAATGCGTCGGGCAGCCCGACATCGTGTTCGTGTGCGGCGGCGTCGACGTGCAGCGCGCGACCACGCCCGCCCATCTGACGGCGCTGCGCCGCTTCGCGCGCATGGGGCTGCCGCTCGGCAGCCTGTGCACGGGAACCTATGCGCTCGCGAAGTCGGGGCTGCTCGCGGGCTACGCTTGCGCGATCCACTGGGAGAACATGTCGGCGCTGAAGGAAGAGTTTCCGGATACGCGCTTCCTGAAGGAACTGTTCGTGATCGACCGCGACCGCATCACGTGCACGGGCGGCGTCGCGCCGCTCGACATGATGCTGAACCTGATCGCCGCGCGCGTGGGCACCGCGCGCGTCACGCAGATCGCCGAGCAGTTCATCGTCGAACACGTGCGCGACACCAGCGCGCAGCAACGCATGCCGCTCGTCGCGCGCCTCGGCTCGGCGAACAAGTCGCTGTTCGAAGTGATCTCGCTGATGGAAAACAACATCGAGGAGCCGCTGTCGCGCGAGGAGCTCGCGCGACTTGCGAACATGTCGCAGCGGCAACTGCAGCGCCTGTTCCGCGAGCATCTCGGGATGACGCCGACGCACTACTACCTGACGCTGCGGTTGCGCCGCGCGCGCGAGCTGCTGCTGCAGACCGACATGTCGATCATGCACATCACGATGGCGTGCGGCTTCCAGTCGGCGTGCCACTTCAGCAAGAGCTATCGCGACGCGTTCGGCGTCGCGCCGACCCGCGAGCGCCGCAAGCAGGTCGCGCCGCTCGCGCAGGGTGCGGCCAGTGCGAGCCCGGCGTTTCCGACGCATGTGCTGCATGCGTGAACCGCGCGCTGCGCGGTAAAAAATCATGCGGCCTTGAATCCTGATGCCGTTCAGTTAATCAACTGAACGGCATTTTCGTTTGAGAGGAGGCGTTCTCCGGGGATCCGGGCGGCGCCAATCAGCGCCGCCCGTCCAAGCCCGGAAATTTCCGAAAGCAGAAATTCCGCGTCCATCACCTGATCGCATACACCGTCGCCCGGCGCGACGACAGGCGCAATCACATCGGCCATGCGTTTGCAGTCTGCTTGGAGTCGCAACCTCTCTGGCATCGAGCGCAGCGCGAACCTCGATTGAGTGAACAGGACACAACGCCATCACGACCGCGTTGCGCACACCGTTGGCTGCGATTGATTCGTCGATGCGGCGCAGCATGCCCATCTCCAGGTCGTCGCAGTCGATCCATTCCGCCGCACACGCTGAATATCGAGTCCCCAATGCGTTGGGTCGGCGCTCCATGAACCAAGTTGCATCCACTTGTGGACATGCAGTGCCGACAGCAAACGATCAGATCCGAGATTGCGGCATACCATCCCGTTCGGTTCGTGGACGTCCATACTCGATCGATCGTTCATCCTTCACCTCAGCATTGCCGATCGGCAATTCATCTTATCTTTAGTCGTATTCCTAACGATAAATCATACTCGTCCTATATACAAACCAATCGTTACCGGCGACCTTCCATAGCTCGTTCATACATAGGATGTCCGAGCCTATGACAGGAAAAGAACACACCGATTGTCCGTATTTTCTTCACTCTTCGATCCCGATTTACGCGATGGTGCAGCAGCTACATACCACGCAGATCCGTTCGCCCAATGCAACCGATTCAATGTATAGCGTCAACATGCAAATGATCTGCACTGGCGATCAGTTCATTTGCACATACCTTTCGCCTCTTGACGCAGTCATGGGCTCCCGAGCACTCGTGCGCGGCGACGATCACTTTTGGCCAATCGATTTCCGGCAAGTCGATACCCGTCGTTTTATGAAACAGCATGGCCGACTGTCGGTCGCCGTGAACTATGCCTATGGAGCGACCGAGGGTCGCTTGGTGGTTTCCGATGCGGGTCATCCGCTAATGACCTACACGTCTGCATCCTTCGATGTACCGGTCGAACATCGCGACCACTTCACTATCCGCTTCCCCGATAGCGTGGTCGAACGCATCGAAACAGCGTATCTACGGGCCGGACTATCCGGGTTCAGCGAGACGCTTGACGCAATGGATACGTGGACCGCTGATCAGATAGCCGATGCAGAGGCCGAAGCACTGGCACATATGCCATCGACCATCGTTGTTGAAGGCGCTGCGATCAATCAATTCGCGATCTATGACCCCGAGTCAGCCGATTGGGTCTTTACCAACTTCGATTGAGGAAACGACTATGAGCCGACGAGCAGTCAGGAACGGCGACCCGACGACAACGGGCGGCATCGTCATCGCCGTTACGTCGACGATGTTCAATCACGGCAAACAGGTAGCCCTGGATGGCGACAAGGCGACATGCGGAAATTGCGAGGGGACATTCACGATAGTGGGCGGTGCGCAGCGCATGGTTCACCACGGGCGATGTGTTGCTCTCGAGGGTGACGCCGTACTCTGTCCATGCGGGCAAAACCGACTGATCGCGGGTAGCGACAGCACAATCTTCTACGGTGGCGACGGCGGCCACAATGCGGCGAACCCGTTCGCCGCGCGCTCTGTGTTTTCGCCCACGCGACACACGCCGGCATCGAGCATCCACGACGAACAATACGTGTTGCGCGATGCAGATAGCGGGCGACCGCTCGCGAATGTCCGCTATCGGATTCGCTTATCATCCGGAAAGGTATTTACCGGCAAGACAGACGCAACAGGCCATACGCAGCGCGTTATATCCGCGCATGCGGAATCGCTCAAGTTCGAGATTGCGAGGAACAGAAATGCCGAATCCTGACGACGACTACGTGTTGGTACACAACACGGCCACGACAAACACGACGCCCGGCTCTAAGGTATATGTCGACATCAACACGACGCCGATATGCCCAAACATGAGCAATGAGCAGTTCGCAGAGACCGTTATGCGCGCACGCGACGCGGCCGTCAGACTGATTAAAGACCGGATTGCAGCGGTAGCGCGATGGGACGCGAACGAACAAGCGCGCGCCACAATCTATTTTGGACGTGCTGACGCACAGATTCGCAGCACGTTATCTTCCGGACTACCACGATTGCTTGCCGCGATGCACGATCTGATTCCTGAAAAAATTGTTCGATGGGACAGCCGAGTTAGCAAGAATCTAACTTGCTCGGTCGTACCGGACAACGGCCGAAATCATGCCGCCGTATGCAAACCCGACTCCCATAAACGGGTCATCGCCATCTATTCTAAATTTTGCAGCGATTCGTTTGGCGAGCTGTACCATGCATCAAAAATAAAGATCCTGATTCACGAATGTACGCACTACACCGACACATTCAATTCCGATGACGTCATCTATGGAGACACGGAAATCGGGATGCGAGCATTTGCGATGCAGAACCCAGATCTCGCCATCACGAACGCGGACAGCATCACCGGCTACATTGCAACCTTTGACAAGATAGTCAAATAATGAACAGAAATCCACTAAAATCCGGCTTTGCAGCCTACCTTCTCGCGCTGTCGTCAATGCTGTCCGGCGCTGCGACTGCATGTACGATAGGCGAAGAAGCGCTGGTGCAATTTCCATTCAACAAAACCACATTTTCCAATGCAGACAGAGTGACGATAGCGAATAGCGCTATTGAGGCCAAAAAATGGCCTGATGTAAAAATTAAAGCAATCGTAATTGCCGGCGCTTATATCCACGAAAAAGACATTGAGAAGCTAAAGGATGCACGCGCCGAGAATACGATATCTTACCTACGAAAACTTGGCATCAGCGCCGAAAATATTTTCGTCGACAAAAAGACATTTACCGATGAAATGGTGGAGAAACGGCCCGACGGCACAGTCAACATTCATCAGGTAATCGTGGAATTTACACCGATATGTAAAGGTAGCTGTGCATGGATGTGTAACGATCCACGCGTTACGCCACGAAGTAAAGCCATCAATTGACAACCATGGAACGAAACGTCCGCGTATGCAAACGTTCTTATCCCAACGCCGACAGCATTGCGGGGTACGTCGTTGACATTGACTAAATTGGTAACTGCCGTCGCGCTCGCGTTGAGCTGCACACATACGGCATTCGCGTGTGACGGTCCGTCGAACATGCCCGCCCATTACATCGACATTGTTTTCGATACTGATTCGAGTGCTATTTTTCCGACCGAACTATCGAGGTTATCGGCGTGGTCTAGCGACTTGCACAAGCGCTTTCCGATCATCGATACGGTGTGGCTCGTAGGACTGGCCGAAAAAAACGAGCAGGACGCGCAGCAGCTTGCAACGCGACGGGCGGAAAACGTGATGACTGCACTAGGCCAGTTTTCGATCCGTGGCGAGAAAAGCGATTTCATGGGTCACATTTTCAAGCCGGACGAGTTCGGACAATCGGGGCAGCGTGTCGAGGTGAACGTTAGTCCGGGATGCCCTGACCACTGTTGCCCGAACCTAAACCCGATACCTAAGACGCACTGACGTTACACGATGCAGTTGCCGGCCCGCGCAAAGCGGGCCGCCTTCTTCCTGCCGTTCCAGCGCGTTCTCACGCGTCTCTATTCGTCCGGCCAACCTAGCTCCCGCGATTGATGGAATGCATACCTATCGACTTCCCAAAACATCGAGACACCGGAATCTGCGACGTATCGGCGATCACTCCAGCAGTGCCGACACTATGCAGCGACCTTGAAGGCCGCTTCCGGCTCGCGCTTACGATCCCCACACCTGCATTTCGTCGAGCGAATAACCCCACTGCGTCGCGCGCTTCGTGCCGAGCATCCGCACGTAGCGGCCGCTCGCCTTCAGGTTCGGCAGCGTCACATGGCCGTACGATACGCCGTTGTTCGTCGAGTAGATCGTCGTCCAGTTCGCGTTGTCGTTCGAGGTCTGGATCTGGTAGACGAGCGCGCCCGCATCCCAGTAGAGATCGATGCTGCTGATGGTCTTCGGCGCGCCGAGATCCACGGAGATCCATTGCGGATCGACACCGGTGCCTTCCGGCGAATCCCAGCGCGTGCTCGTGGTGTTGCCGTCGAACGCCTTGTCGGGCGTGAGCGACGCGTTGTAGCTCGCCGATGCGGCAGCCGGACGCCCTTGCGACAGCAGCGTCGGCTGCGCGGCGGCCGGGCCGCCGTAGTAGCTCGACCCGAGCTTGGCCTTCGTCGTATCGGCATTCACGCCGAACTGCGACAGGCTCCAGCGCTGGCCGGTCGTCACGTCGCCGACGTAAAGCTGGTAGCCGCCCGCCGTCGTCGACGAGAAGAACAGGTAGTTCGTGCCGCTCACCGGCGCCGGATCGGAGTTGTTGCTCACGCAGTCGTTGAGCGACAACGCGTTCGGCGTCGACGCCGGGTCCGCGGTCTTCGAATAGATCTGGTCGGCCCCGCCGCTGTCTTTCCAGCGCGCGTAGAACACCATGCCGTCCGCACGCACGATCGGGTAGTACGTCTGCAGCCCGGCCGGACGATCGAACACGGCGGTCGCGCCGGTCGCGATCGTGCGCTTCATCAGCCCCATGCTCGAGCCGGTGCCGGTCGCGTAGTAGACGGCGCTCGCGTCCGGCGCGAGAAACGGCATCGAGTATTCGGCGCCGGCCGGTGCGTTCGTCAGGCTCACGACCGACGTGAACGCCGGGCCCGCGCTCGTGTACGACAGCGTGGCCTGCTTGACGTCGCCGTTCTGCTTGAACACGAGCGTCTTGCCGTCCGTGCTGAACTTGGGGTCCTCGTTGCGCGTGGCGCCCGTGCTGTTCGTCATGTTGACGGGCGGCGTGCCGGCGCCGAGCTGCAGCATGAACACGTTCCATGCGCCATTGCTGATGCCCATGAACGCGAGCCACTTGCCGTCGGGGCTGAACACGCCGTTCATCGGATCGGTAATGCCCCACGTGCTCTTGCTCAGTTGCGTCAGCGTACGGGCCGAGAAGTCGTAGAGGAACAGCTGGCTCGTGCCGTCGCCGTACTTCACGTAGCTGTGATAGACGAGCTTGCCGGTCAGCGCGGCGGGAAACGTCGCGTTCGGCTGGGCCGCGGGATTGCTGACGCAGGCCGCCGTGGCGGCGCCGCTGAACAGGTTGAGGGCGAGGCCGGCCGCCAGGCCCGCGATGAGGGTCTTCGATTTCACGCTGAATGATTCCGGGTAAGGTAAGGACGCCGCAGACAAGGTCGCGCGCAGGACGCGCAAGGGTCACGGATCAGCCGCCGGGCAGCGTGGACTCCTTCATAGTCAGACGTCGGGAACAGAACTTGCGAGAGCATGCCCGCTTGTCAGACGAAAGAAAAGGATCAAAGTCCATCAAAATCTTGCGGATCAGCGATTGGGGCGCAATTGCGCGCGACGGGTGCCGTGCTACTCTTTTTTCAGCAAGGCCCGAGCGGCCGGAGGGCTGGCATGAAGCGATATGCGGCGCTGGCGCAGACGATCGCCGACGCAATCCGGCGCGGCGACCTGGCGGCCGGTGCGCGCATCCCCACCGTACGGGCCGCGTGCCGCGCGTATCGCGTGAGCCCGTCCACCGTGTTTCGCGCGTACTACACGCTCGAAAGCGAGGGTCTGATCGTCGCGCGTGCGCGGTCCGGTTATTTCGTTGCGAACCTCGAAGACAAACACGTACGGTTCGGTCACGATCCCCCGCGCAAGCCGGCCGCCGCACAAGCCGGCGACGACGATCCGCTGTTCCGCCTGCTCGACTCCCTGAAGCACGAGGACATCGTCCCGCTCGGCTCGGCGTTCGCCAGCTATTCGCTGTTCCCGATGAGCAGCCTGTGGCGCTACGTTGCGTCGGCGGCCCGCAGCATGGACCGCACGAATCTGCTGTCCGGCCTGCCGCCCGGCAACGACGCGCTGCGCCGCCAGATCGCATTGCGCTACCTGAACGCGGGCGCGGCCTTGCCGATGGACGAGATCATCATCACGACCGGCGCGCTCGAAGCGCTCACGCTCAGCCTGCAGGCACTGACGCGCCCCGGCGACATCGTCGCGATCGAGCGACCGGCATTCTACGCGGTGCTGCAGGCCGTGCAGCGCCTGCACCTGAAAGCCGTCGAGATCCCGGTCGACCCGCGCACCGGTCTCGATCTCGACGCGCTCGCCGAAGCGCTCGATACGCATCCGGTGCGCGCGTGCTGGTTCATGACGTCATTCCACAATCCGACCGGCGCGACGTTGACCGACGAGCGCAAGCATGCGCTGATCGCCCTGCTCGCGTCGCGCGGCGTTCCACTGATCGAGGACGACGTATACGGCGAACTGCATTTCGGCACGACGCCCACGCGCCCCGCGAAACTGTATGACAACAGCGGGCTCGTCCTGCATTGCGGTTCGTTCTCGAAATGTCTCGCGCCCGGGTTCCGGATCGGCTGGGTCGCGGCCGGACGCTACGTGCGGCAGATCCGGCAGGCGAAAGGCGCGAGCGCACCGGCGGCCGACGTGCCCGCGCAGATGGCGATTTCGAGCTACCTGCGCGACGGTGCCTACGACCGCTTCCTGCGGAAACTGCGGCGCAATCTCGCCGCGCACCAGGCGCAGATGCTCGCCGCCGTTCGCGCGTATTTTCCGGACGGCACCGAAGTGTTCGCGCCGCGCGGCGGGTATTTCCTGTGGATCGAACTGCCGCCGCGCGTGGATGCGATGCACCTGTTCGGCGATGCGATGGAAAGCGGCGTCAGCATCGCGCCGGGGCCGATCTTTTCCGCGACCGGCGGATTCCGCCGTTATCTGCGGCTCAACTACGGCCGGCCGTGGACGCCCGCCGTCGAGCGCGCGATGGAAACCATCGGAACGCTGGCGGCCCGGCAGCGGCACGACGGTTAACGCTGAACGTGCTGAACGTGCTGAACGTGCGGATCGCGACGACCGACATGCTCCTTGCGTTTCGCGCGCGAGCGACAAAGAATGAAGCGGAAGGCGGCCGCGGACGAACGCGGTCAACGCGTCCGATGTTATGGAGAATCACAGGAGCATCGCATGCGGACGACAGTCGGCGACATACGCTCCGCCGGCTGATGCCACGCGTGGATCGATTGCCGCGCACGAAAAAATCACGATCGTCGGGGGACCGTTCGTCTCGTTAACGACACCTGCTTGGAATCATGCGAGTCCTGCCCAACCGGAACGTCCGCGCGCGCGATGCCTGGCGCGCCGTGCTGAACTCGCGTGCCGAATCGCGACATACCGCTTGCTGCCGCTGCAGGGCATGCGGCTTCGTGGCGTTTCGCGCACTCGAACACTGCCCCGTCTGCGGCCGATGGAACTGGCCGTTCGATCCGATTCGCCGCGCGTCGGACGACGCGCACGCCACACGTGCGCCGCGGTCCTTCCACACGTGGTCGTCGCGCGTCGCGCGTACGCTGCGCAACGCGGCCTTCCGGCAGCCTCGCGCATCGAGCGCACCGATCCTGAGCATCCTGACGCTCATGCTGCTGGTCGGTGGCTACGTGACGGCCGACCGGACGTGCAAAACCGATCCTGTTTGTCGCGGCTCCGATACGCCTGCCGCGTCAGCGGCCGAGTCCGGCCTGCATGCATCGCCCGATCCGGTGTTGCCGGTGTTGCCGGTGCCCGTCTATCCGTTTCATTCGACTGACGGAACGCAACTGGCGGCCAATCCACAACGCGACGGCCCGAGCGCCGGCGAACCCGCAAACCGGATGCCGGTTGCGCAGGCCGCGCCGTCGATTCGCGAGCCCGGCCGGACCCACACCAGGGTAGTTCGCGTGAAAGACTGGCGACGCAGCCTTGATCACGCGCATCGCTCGCATGTGATTCGCCGCGTGAGCCTGCATACCGGCCACGGGCACGCGCGGCGCAACGCATCCGACAAAACCGACATCGCGAAGCTCTATGCCGGCCACTGAGCGCGCGGTCCGGCCGTTCGCACCCACCGCGAAAACGGGCGGCCCGTTTCCGGAGCCGCCCGTTTCGCGTTGCGCTTGTCGAACGCTAGCGCGTCAGGCCGCCAGCAACCCGTGCGGGTCGATGACGAATTTGCGCGGCGCGCCGCCGTCGAACTTCTTGTAGCCTTCCGGCGCCTGGTCGAGCGAGATCACTTCGACGTTGACGATCTTCGCGATCGGCAGCCGGTCGAACAGGATTGCCTGCATCAGGTTGCGGTTGTACTTCAGCACCGGCGTCTGGCCCGTGAAGAACGAATGCGACTTCGCCCAGCCGAGGCCGAAGCGGATGCTCAGGCTGCCGTGCTGCGCGGCCTTGTCCTTCGCGCCCGGATCGTCGGTCACGTACAGGCCGGGGATGCCGATCGCGCCGGCCGGCCGCGTGATTTCCATCAGCGAGTTCAGCACCGTCGCGGGCGCTTCCTCCGAGTGGCCCGACGAACCGTGGCCGTGCGCCTCGAAGCCGACGCAGTCGACCGCGCAGTCGATCTCGGGCACGCCGAGAATCTGCTCGATCTGCTCGCCGAGCGATGCGTCCTTCGACAGGTCGACCGTCTCGAAGCCCATCGCCCTCGCATGCGCGAGGCGCTCCGCGTTCATGTCGCCGACGATCGTCACGGCCGCGCCGAGCAGGCGCGCCGATGCGGCCGCCGCCATCCCGACCGGGCCCGCGCCCGCGATATAGACCGTCGAGCCCGGCTTCACGCCCGCGCTCACCGCGCCGTGATAGCCGGTCGGCAAAATGTCGGACAGGCAGGTCAGATCGCGGATCTTCGCCATCGCCTGGTCGCGGTCGGGGAATTTCAGCAGGTTGAAATCGGCATACGGCACGAGCACGTATTCGGCCTGGCCGCCGATCCAGCCGCCCATGTCGACGTAGCCGTATGCGCCGCCGGCACGCGACGGGTTCACGTTCAGGCACACGCCGGTATGGGTGTCCTTGCACATCGCACAGCGGCCGCACGCGACGTTGAACGGCACCGACACGAGATCGCCGATCTTCAGCGTCTCGACGTCGCGGCCGACTTCGACCACTTCGCCCGTGATCTCGTGACCGAGCACGAGGCCGACCGGCGCGGTCGTGCGGCCGCGCACCATGTGCTGGTCGGAGCCGCAGATGTTCGTGCTGACCACCTTCAGAATCACGCCGTGGCCGATCGCGCGGCCGCTCGGATCGACCATCTTCGGATAATCGATTTTCTGGACTTCGACCTGGCCCGGTCCAAGATAGACGACACCTCGATTGCTGCTCATCGTATTGTCTCCATGTCTCGTTGGATGGCGCGGCGGCGCGCCGGCCAATGCGGCGCGCACGCAACGTGCTGTTCGAGAGTAGTCCCGGAGGCAGGGGCGCCGATGTCTCAAACGCGACATGCGTTTGAACGGCGCCGACATCGATGGCGGAAATACGAAAACCGGGCGGGAAACGACGGAAAGTCAGTGTGCGGCGGGATATACCGGGGGTCGGACCGCCCATGGCGGCCTGCCCTCCACTTTTCGGCAGGCGTTACCCGCCCTGATTCTCGCGAATGATCGCAGCAGCAGCCGCTTCGGCCTCGCTCGCGACGCCATCGTGCACGCGCGTGCTGACTGCGGGCGTCGGCGGTTCGCTGTCTAGCGCATGGCCGTTGCGGTCGTGCGTGTCGACCGTCGCACGCATCGACAGCCCGACGCGCAGCGGATGCGCGGCGAGATCGCGCGAATCGATCGCGATCACGACCGGCACGCGCTGCACGACCTTGATCCAGTTGCCGGCCGCGTTCTGCGACGGCAGCATCGAGAACGCGCTGCCCGTGCCCGCCGAGAAGCCCTGCACGCGGCCGCGATAGGCAACACGCGTGCCGTACAGGTCCGACACGATCTCGACCGGCTGCCCGACGCGCATGTGGCGGATCTGCCCTTCCTTGAAATTCGCTTCGATCCACAGCCGGTTCAACTGCACGACCGACATCAGCGGCACGCCGGGCCCGACCTGCTGGCCGACCTGCACCGAGCGTTGCCCGATCGTGCCGTCGACGGGCGCGACGATCGTCGTGCGCTTCAGGTTCCGGTACGCGAGCTTGAACTGCGCCGCCGCCTGCACGACGGCCGGGCTTTCGTCGACCGGCAGCTTGCTGCCGAGCGCACGCGCGGCATCGAGCTGCGCCTGCGCGGCCGCGAGATTCGCCTGCGCGCCGGCCACCGCCGCGCGCGCGCGCGCCAGCTCCTCGGGCGCGACGATCTCGACCGACGCGCCCGAGCGCGCAACCCATGCACGCTGCGCGAGCGACAGGTCGGCGCGCCGCGCGTTCACGGCCTCGACGTACATCGTGTTCGAGATCTTCGCGTTAGCGACTTGCCGCACGGCCTGAGCGAGCTGCGCCTTCGCCTGCGCGAATGCGACGGACGCCTCGGTGTCGTCGAGCCGCACGAGCGTCTGCCCGGCGCGCACGGCCTGCGTATCGGCAACCAGCACGTCGGTCACGGCACCCGGAATCTGCGCGGCGACCTGCACGATGCTGCCCGCGACATACGCGTCGTCGGTATCTTCGTAATAGCGGTCGCTCAACAGCCAGTACGCGACCCATGCGAGCGCGGCCAGCAGCACGACCGCGAAGAACACGGTGAAGCGCTTGTGGCGCGTCGCGCGGCGCGCATCGAGTGCCGGATCGTTCAGCGCGGCCGGCTGCGCGGCGGTATGAAGGTTGTCGTGGTGCATCAGTCGCTTTGCGTAACGATCAGACGATCGTGCTGGAAGACGGGTATCGCCGGCGTGACCGACGCACCCGGCGCCGGGCTCGCCGATGCCGTGCGCGCGAGAACAGGCACACCGTGAGGCGTCGCGCCGGGGTTGGTCGCACCGACCGTCGACGGACGCGCCGCGTCGTTGCGCTGTGCGGATGCGGGTGCGGGTGCGGCACTCGCCGTGCCGGTAGCCGGCGGCACTGCCGCGCTCCCCGGGCGCGCGTCGTTCGACGTACCCGCCGCCGCAGCCCGATTCGCAGCCACGCCAGGGGCCGCAGCGGTCGCAGCGCCGCGCCTCGCCGCCCCGCTGCGCGCCTGATGCACGGCCGGCGCCTGCGCAACCGTTACGCCCGCATCGAATCCGCCGCCGAGCGCGCCGATCAGCCCGACGCGCAGCGTCCGCTGCCGGCCGAGCAGCGCGATCATCTGCGCGCGCTCGTCGATCAGCGTGAGATCGGCGACATCGACATCCTTCTGCATCAGCACGCCGCGCCGGTGGCGGTCGGCCGCGATCTGCACGATCTTCTGCGCGGCCGCCACCGCGTCCTGCTGCTGCGTGACGAGCGTCTGCGACGTTTGCAGCGACGTGACGATCTGCGCAACCTGCCCGAGCGCGTCGTCGACGGTCTTGTTGTACAGCCCGATCGCGACATCGGCCTGCGCGACATCCGCACCGAGCTTCGCTTTGAGCCGACCGCGATCGAAGATCGGCAGCGAGATCGCGGGGCCGACGGAACCTGCCAGCGAATCGCGCGAGAACAGCGACGCAGGCGTGAGCGCAAAGACGCCGCCGAGCGCGACGAGGTTCACGTCCGGATAAAACTGCGCGCGCGTCGAATCGGCATTCGCGAACGCGGCTTCGACGCGCAGCCGTGCGGCGACGATGTCGGGCCGGCGGCCGAGCAGGTCGGCCGGCAGTCGCGCGGGCACGGCGCTGCCCGCGAATGCACCGACGCGCGGCCGCTGCAGCGCGAGCCCGCGCTCGGGGCCGCGGCCCGACAGCACGCCGAGCTGCAGTTGCGCGAGCTTGATCTGCTCGTCGTTCAGCGCGATCTGTTCGAGCAGGCGGCTGCGCTTGATCGATGCATCGCTCGCGTCGTACGCGTTGTCGAGGCCGCGCGCGGTGCGCTCGCGCAGCACGGCCGTCACGCGCTGGCTGATCTTCAGCTTCTGCTGCAGCAGATCGCGCACCGCATACGCCTGGTCGAGCTGGCAGTACACGGTGACGACCGCGACGGCGAGCGTGAGCCGCACCTGTTCGGCCTCGACGCCAGCCGCATCGCGCAGCGACATCAGGCTCTTCGTCGCCGCGCGATTCTTACCCCACAGGTCGAGCTGGTAGTTCAGCCCGACGAACACCGACGACGGCGATACGTTCGGATCGCCGAAAATCTCGACCGGCACGCGATATCCGGCGGCCGTCACGTCGGCGATGTCGCCGGGCTTCGGCATCCGCGCGCGGCTGATCGTGGCTCCAGCCGTGCCTGTCAGCCCCGTCAGCGAATCGAACTGCTGAAGCTGCGCCTGTGCGATCCGCAGCCGCGCCTGCGCGACCTGCAGATCGGGGTTGTTCTGCGATGCCTCCGTCACCAGCTCGTCGAGCTGCGGATCCTGCAACTGCTTCACCCAGTCGGGCGCGGGCCACGCGCCGTTCGCGCCGGGGCCGGCCGTGTGCGCGAGCGCATCGCCGGCCGGCGCGCGCAGCGACAGCGAAGGCAGGAAGCCCGACGGCACGCATCCGCCCAATGCCAGCAGCACGGCCGCCGCCGCAATCATCGAGCCGCGTTGCACGCCACACGCCAAACCCGCCGCTTTCTTCACATGCCGCATCGCGCCCCTCATCCCTGCCGAATGCGCTGCGCGCGTGCAGCCAGCCGCGGCCGCGTGCGTTCGAGCGGGCCGAGCCGGCCGAACAGGCCATCGGCGACACCGAACAGAATGCCGGCGAGCTTCGCGCGCTTGTCGCGCTCGACGAGCGCGATCTGCACGACCTGCCACACGGTCAGCAGGTTCGGCACGATCGCCACCGGAAAGCGCAGCCCGTACTGCATTCCGAGCTGCACCGCATTGCGTGCGCTGTAGTAGCGCCGTTGCCACGAATGATTCATCGACGTCATTTCAAAAGGGCCGATCGCATGACGCTGCTTCGCGCCGATCCGGTGCGGCAGCACCAGCGACGGCACGACATAGAGCGGCACGTTGCGCGACAGTGCGCGGAAGCTGTATTCGGTATCGACGTGATCGATGAACAGCGTCTCGTCGAACCGTCCGAGCACGTCGAACGCGGCGCGCGACACGACGCAGCCCGACGAGATCAGGAACGCGCAGCGCTGCAGCGGCGCACCCGGCTCGATGCGCAGGCGGCGCAGCCCGATCCCGTTGGTCGAGAGTTCGGGCAGGAAGCTGCGCGCGTTCTCGTCGAAGATGCGCGGGCCGGCAAGGAACGCGCGCCCCGCGAGCCCCGCGCAGACATCGCGCATCGCCGGGAAATACGCGGCCGGCACCGTCGAATCCTGATCGAACAGCGCGACTGCATCGATGCGATCGCGAAACAGCGCCGCGAGCCCCGCGTTATATGCGCCCGCGATCCCGCCGCGGTTGCCGTGATGCAGCAGCGCGATGCCTTCGCGCGCACACAGGTCGCGCGCCCGCGCATCGGGTTGCGGCGTGTTGTCGACGACGAGCAACGCGTCGCACGCGTGCCGCCACGCGCCGAGCGCTTCGAGCTGCGCATCGCTCGGGTGATACAGGATCACGAGTGCGCCGAGTGTCGTCATGTTCGTCTCCTCAATGTCCGAAGGACGCCGCCGCGCCGCGCTTCGGCCGCGTCAGCCACATCATCGCGGCGAGCACGAGGCAGGTCATGCTCGCCATCCAGAACATGTCGTTCGTCGCCATCATGTAAGCCTGCTGCATCACGACCTGGTGCAGCGTCGTCAGCTCGCGCACGCCGTCCACGCCCATCGCGTTCAGCGTGTGCACGAAGCGCTGCGTATTCGCCGACGCATGCGTGACGGATTGCGACACGACGTCGTAGTGATAGGTCGCGCGGTTGTCCCACAGCGTCACGCTCATCGCGGTGCCGAACGCGGCCGACAGCGTGCGCAGGAAGTTCGACAGGCTCGACGCGGCGGCGAGCCGGTCGTCCGGAATGCGCGACAGCGTCGCGGCGGTCAGCGGAATGAAGAAGCACGGCAGCCCGATCCCCTGGATCAGCCCCGGCGCGGCGATCTGCGCGAACGTCATCTTCAGCGTGAAATGCGCGTCCCACGCGAGCACGGCCGCGAACACGAGGAAGCCGAACGTCGCGAGCACGCGCGCGTCGAAGCGATGCGCATGCAGCCCGACGAGGATCGAGAACACGAGCGCGAGCACGCCGAGCGATGCGGTCGCGAGCCCGGCATGAAACGCGTTGTAGCCCATCACGGCCTGCATCCACAGCGGAAACACGACGCCGACCACCGAGAAACTCATCATCCCGAGCGAGATGATCAGCACGCAGAACGAGAATGTGCGGTCGCGAAACAGGCCGAGATCGACGACGGGGTGCGCTTCGCCCGCCTCCCAGATCAGCAGCGACACGATCGCGAGCGCCGCGACCACCGCGAGCGTGACGATCAGCGGCGAATCGAACCAGCCGCGATCGTGGCCGAGATCGAGCATCGCCTGCAGCGAGCCGACGCCGATCACCAGCAGCACGATGCCCGGCACGTCGATCGGTCCGGCCGCGCCGCGCTGCGCGTCGGGGCGCAGCATCGCGGTGCACACCGCGAACGAGAACAGTCCGATCGGCAAATTGATCAGGAAGATCCACGGCCACGAGAAGTTGTCGACGATCCAGCCGCCGACCACCGGCCCGAAGATCGGCGCGAGCAGCACCGTCATCGCCCACAGCGCGAGTGCGATCGTGCGCTTGTCCGGCGGGAACGTGCGCAGCAGGATCGTCTGCGACAGCGGCACCATCGGCCCCGAGCACAGCCCTTGCAGCGCGCGGCAGATCACCAGCACATGCAGGTCGCGCGCGAGCCCGCACAGCAGCGACGTCAGCGTGAACAGCAGCACCGCGCCGACGAACAGCCGCAATTCGCCGACGCGGCGCGCGAGCCAGCCGGTCAGCGGCACCGCGATCGCGGCCGCGACCGAATACGAACTGATCACCCATGTGCCCTGGCTGTTCGATACGCCGAGACTGCCGGAGATCGCCGGCACCGCGACGTTCGTCACGGTCGAGTCGAGCACCTCGATGAAGGTCGCGAGCGACAGCGCGAACGTCAGCAGCGCGAGCCGGATGCCGCGCACCGGCTGCGCAGCCGGTGCCGGTGCCGGCGCATCGAATGCGGACGGCGCGACGGGCCCGTCGTGAAGCGGCGACGCGGTGCTCATGCGCCGGCCACCGCGACATCGGCCCGCACAGCCGCCCGCCTGAGCTTCGGCGCGAACCGTTCGATGAAATCGGCGGCCGCATGACAGCCGTCCGGCGCGGCGGCGAGCAGCGCACGGGTGCGCTCCGCATGCACCGCGAACGCAGGTTCGTCGAGCACCTGCGCAAGCGCGGCGCCGAGACGCGCGCCGTCGACCGGGCCGTCGACACGCACGCCGCAGCCGCTCGCCGCGACGCGTTGCGCGTTGTCGAACTGGTCGTGCGCGAACGGCGTCACGACCTGCACGATCCCGGCCTCGTATGCGAGCGCCGCGGTGCCGATCCCGCCGTGATGCACGAGCGCGCGGCAACGCGGCAGCAGCGTGCGCATCGGCACGAAACGGCGTACGAGCAACCGGTTGCCGTCCGGCGCGGCATCGTGCGGCGTCAGCAGGATTCCGCGCGCACCCGTCACGCGTAGCGCGTCCGCCGCCGCGCGCACATACGTCGCGTGATCGACGAGCGTCGAGCCGGCCGTGAACACGACCGGCGGCTCGCCGGCCGCAAGAAACGCATCGAGTTCCGCATCTTCATCAGGCGCCGCGATGTCGTTGAACAGCGGAAAGCCGCTTTGCAGATGATTCGACGGCCAGTCGGGCTGCGGCGGCGCGAACCAGCCGGGAAACAGGCACAGCACGCCGTCGGTCGAATGCAGCCAGCGGCCGAGCACGCGCCGCGCGGGCGCGAGCCCGAGTTCGCGACGCACCGCGTCGAGCGCGGGGCCGCATACGCGGTCGAGCACCTGTCGCTCGATCAGCGTCATCAGCGCCGCCTTCACCGGCAGCGGCCAGCGCGCGGGAATCGTCAGGCGCGGGTGCGTCGGCGGAGCATGCGCGGACAGCAGCGTCGACGGCGACACCTGCACCGACACGTACGGCGTGCCGTGCAGCTCCTGCATGAAGCGCGCGGAGAACGCCCACAGCGTGCCGACGAGCACCGTATCGTCGTCGGTCAGCGCATGCAGCGCGTCGTAGTGCGGGCGCAGCATCGGCGCGATCACCTGCCACAGCGTGCGGAACGACGTGCGCGGGTCCCACAGCGCGGGGTTCGCCATCGCGGCCTCGTATTCGGCCGCGGTGCCGACCGGCACGAATGCGAAACCGCAACGGCGCACGGCCGCCTCGAACGGCGCGTGCGTGCAGAACACGACGGCGTGACCGCGCGCCGCGAGCGTGCGCGCGACGCCGAGCAACGGATGCACGTCGCCCGCCGAGCCGATCGCGGTCACGATCATCTTCGCCATCGCGCGCCTCGCGGGAATCAGTAGAAGCCGGGAATCAGCGCCGCGACCTCGCGGCGGTACTGCGTATACGCCGGCCCGAAATGCCCGGTCAGCCAGCTCTCCTCGACGCGCACCTTGTACGCGAGCGACGCGAACACGAGCAGCACGCCGATCGCGCCGCGCCATTCGCCGCCGATCAGCGCGGCGCCGACGAGCGCGAGCAGGCAGCCCGTGTAGATCGGGTGACGCACGAGCGCGTACGGCCCCGTGCGGACGAGTTCGTGGTCTTCCTTCAGCGTGACCGACACGCTCCAGTTCGTGCCGAGATGCAGCCGCGCCCACACCGAGAACAGCAGGCCCGCGACCAGCACCGCGAGCCCGCACTGCGCCTGCAGGCCGAAGCGCTGCCAGTCCGGCACGAGCGCCTGCCATGCCGGATCGGGCAGGATGATCAGCGCGCCGCCGACGATCAGCGGAATCGACTGCAGCGTGCGCGAGCGCGACGCCTCCTTGCGCACGGTCGTCTTCACGCCCTGCGACGTGGCGATCCAGTACGCGAGCCATGCGGCCCAGGGAACGACGATGGCGATGGTCTGAACGATATTCACGGCTGGCCTGCCTCGTTGGGATGGGAATTCGGGTGCGCGGGCCGGGCCCACGGCACGACGTTCGGCGTCACGACGACAGCGCGTGGATCGGCGCGGGCACGCACGCGTGCGCGGCGGCGTGCGCCATGCCGGCCGCGACCGGCGACCCGTCGCAGAAGAAGTCGAGCAGCGCCGCCCGCGTGTGTTCGCGCTGCGCGCGGCCTTCGATGTCGAGGAAATGGCCGGCGTCCGGCACCGTCGCGAACCGCGCGCGCGGCACGTGCGCGCCGAGCTGGCGAACGTCGGCCGGCGTCGTGTATTCGTCGCGCTCGCCGTTCAGGAACAGCAGCTCGCAGCCGATGTTCGAGAACTCGCTGAAGTAGCGCTCGGGCTGCAGCGACAGGATCTGGTCGACGTGGAACGCGACCTGGTCCTGCTCGTCGCGCGGCAGGCGCGTGAGATACCGGTAGTTGTACAGCTTCATGATGCGCGGCAGGTAGCGGCCGACGGTGTCGTTCAGCAGCTGCGCGGCCTTCAGGTTCTCGCCGGCCGCGATGTGATCGCGTGCGCGCGTCACGTAGTCGACCATCGCGTCGTTCAGGAACGGCGAGAACGAGCAGATCGCCGCGCGCCGCACGCTCGGGCAGCCGCGCGCGAGCGCGAACAGCGACGCAACGCCGCCCCACGACACCGACACGAGGAATCCCGGCGCGAAGCGCTCGACCAGATGCTGGAGGATCGCGGCTTCGTCGTCCTTGGTCAGGATGAAGCAGCCCGGATTGTGCTGGCGCGACTGCCCCGCGTACGGCAGGTCGAAGCAGATCGTGTTCATCCGCTCGCCCAGATACTGGACGGTCTGCCCGAACGACGCGGTCGTCGCGAGCGCGCCGTTGACGAGCATCGCCGTGTCGAACGCCGGGTCGAACACGTTCCGTTCGACGTAGACCTTCAGACCATTCGGCAGCGGGACCACGTGTTTTTCGGTCGGCATCGTCGTTCTCCGGTGGATGCGGCGTCTCGACGTCGCGGCATGCTGCAGGTGCGCAATGGCTGGTGCCGGCCCCGCGCGCGGTCCTTCGTCGCGCCCATTGCCGACGCGCCGCGGCAAATACCGGCGGCGCCAATTCATTCCTCGTAGTGCGGCGCCATACTAATACGGACAATATTACTGACTCAAGTCACTCAACGATTCCCTCTACTCGACCCGGGAATACAACGGATTCAAATTTTTTTATCAATTTATATGGTATGAGGGATCGCTACAAAGGCGCTGGCAATCGTTTGCGAGCATCGCTCCCCGACATAGGGAAATCAAGTATTTCTCTTTAAATTCAAAGTGATATTCCATTTTAATCGACTGATTAAAACGGACTTCCTGAATTTACCCATCTTCACCGCCATCACTCGCCATTCCACATCGCGAATAATATTACAGACATCCACACTCTTTCATTTCGTAATAGAAACGCACCTTGAAATTTTCCAGCGCATTGCACCATTTTTCACAAACCGTTTTAAACAAACTCCAGCTTACTTAACCGTCTTTCAATTCGTTTTTCCGCATCTGCACATCGCGGCAAGCGGTCGATCCGCCACACACCGCCGAGACCCTGTCATCGTCAGACCCCCGATTTTTTGTTGATTGATCGTTCAATAAAAAACCGCTAAGCTCTCGACTTCCATGGATGGCCCGTCCGGGCGAAGGGAGTCGCGATGCCGAAAGTCGGAATGCGGGAGATACGCCGCGCGCAGTTGATCGACGCCACGCTGCGTTCGATCGACGAAGCGGGCCTGCCCGGCACGACGCTCGCATCGGTCGCGCAACGCGCGAAGATCTCGACGGGCATCGTCAGCCACTACTTCGGCGACAAGGACGGCCTGCTCGAAGCGACGATGCGGCACGTGCTGCGCGACCTGTGGTCGGCCACCACGCGCCGCCGCGTGGCGGCACGCAAGGATCCGCGTTCGCGGCTGCGTGCAGTCGTCGCCGCGAACTTCGACGAGACGCAGGTCAGCGCGCCCGTGATGAAGACGTGGCTCGCGTTCTGGTCGCAAAGCATGCACGACCCGATGCTCAAGCGCCTGCAGCACGTCAACACGCGGCGCCTTCATTCGAACCTGTGCGCGGAATTCGCGAAGGCGTTGCCGCGCACGAAGGCGCGCGAAGCCGCCAGCGGCCTCGCCGCGCTGATCGACGGCCTGTGGCTGCGCGGCGCGCTCGCCGGCGGCCCCATCGACACCCGGGCGGCGCTGAAGCTCGCCCACGATTACATCGACCTGCTGCTCGCGTCCGACTGACGCGCACGCAGTCGCCCTCAAGGAGATCCTCATGTCCGTATTCGGTTTGCAGCGCCTCTACATCGGCGGCGGTTACGTCGACGCCACGAGCGGCAAGACTTTCGACACCTTCGATCCCGCCACCGGCGAGCTGCTCGCGCAGGTGCAGCAGGCGAGCGCGGCCGACGTCGACCGCGCGGTTGCGTCCGCGCAGGAAGGCCAGCGCGAATGGGCTGCGATGACCGCGATGCAGCGCTCGCGCATCCTGCGCCGCGCGGTCGACCTGCTGCGCGAGCGCAACGACGAGCTCGCGGCGCTGGAAACGCGCGACACCGGCAAGCCGATCGGCGAAACGCTCGCGGTCGACATCGTCACCGGCGCGGACGTGATCGAGTACTACGCGGGCCTCGCGACCGCGATCGAAGGGCTGCAGGTGCCGCTGCGCGCCGATTCGTTCGTCTATACGCGCCGCGAGCCGCTCGGCGTGTGCGCGGGCATCGGCGCATGGAACTACCCGATCCAGATCGCGTGCTGGAAGACCGCGCCCGCGCTCGCGGCCGGCAACGCAATGGTGTTCAAGCCAAGCGAAGTCACGCCGCTGACGGCGCTGAAGCTCGCGGAAATCTATACGGAAGCCGGCGTGCCGGCCGGTGTGTTCAACGTCGTGCAGGGCGACGGCTCGGTCGGCGCGCTGCTCACGGGCCACCCGGACATCGCGAAGGTGTCGTTCACCGGCGGCGTCGAGACGGGCAAGAAGGTGATGTCGCTGGCCGGCGCATCGTCGCTGAAGGAAGTGACGATGGAGCTCGGCGGCAAGTCGCCGCTGATCGTGTTCGACGATGCGGACCTCGACCGCGCGGCCGACATCGCGGTGACCGCCAACTTCTTCAGCTCGGGCCAGGTCTGCACGAACGGCACGCGCGTGTTCGTGCACCGCTCGATCAAGGACGCGTTCACGCAGCGCGTGCTCGAGCGCGTGAAGCGCATCCGCGTCGGCAAGCCGACCGATGCCGACACCAACTTCGGCCCGCTCGTGTCGGCCTCACAGCTCGACAAGGTGCTCGGTTTCATCGAAAGCGGCAAGGCCGAAGGCGCGAAGCTGCTCGCCGGCGGCACGCGCCTGACCGACGGCCACTTCGGCAGCGGCCAGTACGTCGCGCCGACCGTGTTCGGCGACTGCCGCGACGACATGAAGATCGTCCGCGAGGAAATCTTCGGGCCGGTGATGAGCATCCTCGATTTCGAATCGGAGGACGAAGTAATCGCCCGCGCGAACGACACGCACTACGGCCTTGCGGCCGGCGTCGTGACCGAAAACCTGTCGCGCGCGCACCGCACGATCCATCGCCTCGAAGCCGGCATCTGCTGGATCAACACGTGGGGCGAATCGCCGGCCGAAATGCCGGTTGGCGGATACAAACAATCCGGTGTCGGACGCGAGAACGGCATCACGACGCTCGAGCACTACACTCGGATCAAGTCGGTGCAGGTCGAGCTCGGCCGCTACAACCCGGTGTTTTAAAGGAGGACAACCCGTCATGACGACACGCGAATACGACTACATCATCTGCGGCGCAGGCTCCGCGGGCAACGTGCTCGCAACGCGCCTGACGGAAGATCCGGACGTCACGGTGCTGCTGCTCGAAGCGGGCGGCCCCGACTACCGCTTCGACTTCCGCACGCAGATGCCGGCCGCCCTCGCCTATCCGCTGCAGGGCCGCCGCTACAACTGGGCGTACGAGACCGATCCCGAGCCGCACATGGACAACCGCCGGATGGAATGCGGCCGCGGCAAGGGGCTCGGCGGCTCGTCGCTGATCAACGGCATGTGCTACATCCGCGGCAACGCGCTCGACTACGACAACTGGTCGACGCACAAGGGTCTCGAGAACTGGACGTATCTCGACTGCCTGCCGTACTTCAAGAAAGCCGAGACGCGCGACGTCGGCCCGAACGACTACCACGGCGGCAACGGCCCTGTGTCGGTCACGACCAGCAAGCCGGGCGTGAACCCGCTGTTCGAGGCGATGGTCGACGCGGGCGTGCAGGCCGGTTATCCGCGCACCGACGACCTGAACGGCTATCAGCAGGAAGGCTTCGGCCCGATGGACCGCACCGTCACGCCGCGCGGCCGCCGCGCGAGCACCGCGCGCGGCTACCTCGACCAGGCGCGTGCGCGGCCGAACCTCGAGATCGTCACGCATGCGCTCGCCGACCGCATCCTGTTCGACGGCAAGCGCGCATCGGGCGTCACGTACCTGCGCGGCAGCGAGCGCGCGACCGCGCATGCGCGCCGCGAAGTGCTCGTGTGCAGCGGCGCGATCGCATCGCCGCAACTGCTGCAGCGCTCGGGCGTCGGCCCCGGCGCATGGCTGAAGGAACTCGACATTCCCGTCGTGCTCGACCTGCCCGGTGTCGGCCAGAACCTGCAGGACCACCTGGAGATGTACATCCAGTACGAGTGCAAGGAGCCCGTGTCGCTGTACCCGGCGCTCAAGTGGTGGAACCAGCCGAAGATCGGCCTCGAATGGATGCTGAACGGCACCGGCCTCGGCGCGAGCAACCACTTCGAGGCGGGCGGTTTCATCCGCACGCGCGACGACGATCCCTGGCCGAACATCCAGTATCACTTCCTGCCGGTGGCGATCAACTACAACGGCTCGAACGCGATCGAGATGCACGGCTTCCAGGCGCACGTCGGCTCGATGCGCTCGCCGAGCCGCGGCCGCGTGAAGCTGCGCTCGCGCGACCCGAACCAGCATCCGAGCATCCTGTTCAACTACATGGCCGAAGCGCTCGACTGGCGCGAGTTCCGCGATGCGATCCGCGCGACGCGCGAGATCATGCGGCAACCCGCGCTCGACCGCTATCGCGGCCGCGAGCTGAACCCGGGCGCCGACTGCAAGACCGACAAGGAGCTCGACACGTTCGTGCGTGCTCGTGCGGAGACCGCGTTCCATCCGTCGTGCTCGTGCAAGATGGGTTACGACGACATGGCGGTGGTCGACGAAGAGGGTCGCGTGCACGGGCTGGAAGGCCTGCGCGTCGTCGATGCGTCGATCATGCCGATCATCACGACCGGCAACCTGAACGCGCCGACGATCATGATCGCGGAGAAGATCGCCGACAAGATTCGTGGGAAGCAGCCGCTCGCGCGCGTCGATGTGCCGTACTTCGTCGCGAACGGCGCGCTCGCGCGCGATGTCGCGAAAGCGGTAAGGCAGCCGGAGACGGTTTGACAACGGCGGGCGTGCTGCCCGCTCATCGGCATATTGACGAAACGCCGCCGGCAGTGATGGTTGGCGGCGTTTTCGTTTCTTTTACGGTGACTTGCGCGGAAGCGAGTTCCCGACTTGCAGCCATGTGATCACATCGGCCGGATGAGTTCGCGGGCGCACGCGCTTTGAAATGAGGCTGCCGGGGTTCAGGGCAGCGGACCAGCCGACGACAGTCGAGTACGCATGCCACTGCACCGCCGAAAGCGCGGACGAGCGACAAGTAGAACGAAAACCCGCGAAGACGTCGCGCTCTTTTGGCGAATGCGGAAGGCGGCCAGTCCGCACGCCTGCTGCTCGACGCCGCCAGCAGTTGTGCCGGCCATTGCCTGAGCAGGACGCACCGATTGACGGCAGCGCTTACACCCACACGGCTCAGAACGAGATCTACCGCCCGTTCCATCGGCTGCCCAATCCCGATCTGGTCATGTACGTGTTCCCGCCGTACCAGCGGGTGCAGTACGCGCTACCGGGCGAACGGCTGGAGGACTTCTGAACCGTTCGTCGGCCGGTTCATCTTCACCGGTGGGCGCGGCCTGCGGGACCCTGGCGTAGCAGAGCAACGTTCTCGTTGATGCGGCCTTGGATCGTGCGCAAGGTATCTCGATTAATAATCCGCGGGTGCATGTTCTCGGCCGTGTCCGAGAATTGGCTGGCCACTTCGCAAATGCCGTCAATCATTCTGCTGGCAACGTCCTGGGGCACTTCGGCTTCCTCGGCAAGCCGAAGCATGTGTGCGCGGGAAATCTCCAGTGCCTCACCCATCACGTCCATTTGGTGATATCCACCGGGTCCCTCGCAGAAGGTCACATCGTAGGCCGGCGCCAGTCTCCACTGACCATTTGGCGCCATGACGTAGGAGAAGTTCTTGGGATGGTCGTCTCGGTTGTTGAACGCGACGTTGAAGACGGCGCGCTCGAAGGCCCTCCCCATCTCTCGCACATCGTTGGTACAGATCTGGGTCGCCCGCAAGAAGTTGAAGTAGTCCAACGACCCCGCAATCTGGTAATCGGCCCCCGTAAACGCCGCGAGACTCTGCATGGGGACGCGCAATCCGTCATGCCGATCAAAGCGCTTGCTGGCGAACGCCGCCAGCCCATTGGGCAAACTGAAGTACTGCGTGTCCGGGGTCTCGATGCCACATCTGCGCAGACATTCGGCGTAGACCATCTCGATGGCGCACACCTCGGCATGCTCTTCTCTGGCCGGGAACTTGACCAGCCAGGCGTCGAAGCCCGGCGTGACGGCCGTGGTAAACCCACCGGTTTGCGGATCGCGATAGACCAAGGCCTTGGGCCTTGCACCTTGGGGCGAGCCGCCCACCCGCAGCAACGTCTGCAGGAACTCACTACCTTCACCATGGAGCACTTCCTGCACTTCGGCGGCAAGCTGTTGCAGCGGGATGTGGACGTCCGGCGCCTCTCCTTCGGGTGCGACGGGTTCAAACGTCATGGCCCCCATCGCGTTGCTACCGATATAGGCCAACCGCTCCAGGGCGCCAATGCGGGCCGTGTTGAGTCCACGGCGCCTGAACATACGGTCCATCAGCAGCATGCCCCACCCGTCTGGCAAGGCGTCATAGACAGGCCCCGGAAGTTGCAATTGATGGCCTGGGAAATCTCGCCGCAACTGATGGCCCTCCAGCGGCAGCGTGTACGAAGACAGCTCCAGGCCCCTTTGCCTGGCCTCGTTGCTGTACTCGAACACGATCAGTGGGCGACCGGTCAGGGCAGTCGTGGAGACCAGCGTGCCCCAATGCCATCGCTCCCCCCAGCCCTCGTAGAAGACATTCACTTGTTCAGGCATTGCTGGACTTTCTCTTTGTACGGAGGCGCTTGGCTGTTTTCTCGTAGCGCAGAATGTCCTCGATGCTGTCCAGCTTTGGCTGGAACAGACCTTCGAACTCCTTGATTCGGCCGAGCGCCATCGCCACCCGGACCACGGCCTCGAAGCCAACATTGCGCCCGGCCTCCAGGTTGGACACGGTGTTGGCCCCAATGCCGGCACGCCCGGCCAGATCCGACTGTGTCATGCCCAGAGCCAAACGCTCTGTGCGCAAGCGATCGCAGAGGCGCTTGACGACCTCACTCGGCTTGCTAAAGCTTAAATCCAACATAGTGTGTATCTACCCCCTTCTATGCCAGTTAGCACCCAAAATTATAGAATTAACGCCACCTTGGTTCAAGAGGCGTAATTCCTCAATTCCGTGCCTTATCGGAAAGATTACGCAAATAGCCACAATATAATGGAGTTAAGCAGCTCCACACCAAAGAAGCGGCCGATCAGACCGTCCCGGGGCTGCGCGGACTATCCGGGGCAGTGCGGAGGTCAGATCCCATGTTGCACGAGTGCACGGCCTTGTTCGCCCCCTCTTCTGAAGAAAGGAAGTCTGTCGGGCCACAAGGCGTCAATCATGACCACACTTCAGATTCGCGGCAGGAAGCCGCTCGTGTGCTTCGTCGTGCGTTACTTCGTCGCGAAGGCGGTGCGGCAGCCGGAGACGGTCTGACGACGGCGGGCGCACTGCCCGAACGCCCACTAAAAACGCCGCTGACGATCACCGTCAGCGGCGTTTTTCCTTTCCGGCTCAGCCGTTGTTGACCTCTTGCCGCAAACGCTCGACGTCGACGTGCTTCAGGTAATTCGTGATGTTCTGCCAGATCGGATGGAACCCGTAGCCGCCGTGCTGCAACTCATCGAGCGCCTGCTCGCGCGTCCAGCCCTGGTACACCATCCGGTACAGCGCCGACACGAGCCCGGTGCGATCGGCGCCATGCTGGCAATGGATCAGCACCGGGCCGTCCTGGTCGGCGGTCCGCAGCGCCTTCAGCGCGGCGGCCATGTCTTCGTCGCGGATGTACCACGTGTTGATCCGGATGCGCTGCATCGTGATCTGCGTGCCGGCCAGGATGCTGTCGTCCGCGTGAAACGCGCGGAAGCTGATGACCTTGCGGATGCCGAGCTTCTGCAATTCCGGCACGTCTTCCCGCGAGAGCTGCGCGCTGCGGTACAACGTCGGCGTGATGCGATGCAGGTTGTTCACGCGCGCATCGGCAATGTTTTGCGCCCATTGGATCGGTCGGGCCGCGATCGGTCGGGCCGCGATCGGTCGGGCCGCAACGCCGGAAACCGCGTCCGCGTATGCCGGCTGCACGAGCCCGGCAAGCGTGACGGCGATCGCGGCAATGAAGGCGATTTTCATGTTGGTTCGGTGTTCAGTGGAATGCGCGCTTGCGCTCGCGCGACAGGATGAACAGGACGATCGCGGCGGCGCTCATGGTCCAGTAGTCGGTGGGTGCCACGCCCAGCCAGTGGACATGCCACGGCACGTGCGCCGGGTTGAAGCGGGCAAGACCGTAGGCCGGATTCAGCACGAACCACAGAAAATCCTCGGTCAGCCAGAACACCATGATGCACGCGATGATGCGGGCTTCGATGCGCCACGACCAGCGCCCGTTGAATACGGGCGGCAGGTGGAAGAACAGCGCGACGAACGGGAACACCCACGCGTGGTATCCGGTCATCGGGCGCCCGCCCCAGAAGATGTCGAGCAGCCAGTGCTTGTCGATGCGCCAGGTCGGCAGGTTGGCGGCCCACCCCGCGCTGCCCTCGATCTGGATCTCGACGTTCGCGAAAAAGAACGCGAGCAACATGACCCATGCGACGACGAACAGCGTTTGGCGCGTCGGCACAAAGCGCGCGACGCTCATGCGGCAGGCTCCAGGCCGAGTACGCGATCGAGCACGAAGCGGCCGGCCAGCGGCCGCCCGAGCGGGGCCAAACGGCGGCGCATGTCGGCCAGGCGCTCCGGCGTCTGCAGCAGCGCGCGGATCCGGTAGACGAGCGCATCGTCGTCGATGGCCTTCAGCGCAACGCCCTGTTCGAGCAGGAAATCCGCATTGCGCTCCTCCTGGCCGGGAATCGGCGAGTTGACGATCATCGGCAGCTGCATCGCGAGACATTCGGACGTCGTCAGGCCACCCGGCTTCGTGATGACGAGGTCGGCGCAGGCCATCAGGCGTTCGACCTGCTGCGTGAAACCCTGCGGAAAGAGCCGGCCCGGATGCTGCGCGGCGAGCGTCTGCAGCGACGCCAGCATCGTCTGGTTCTTGCCGGCCAGCGCGATCAACTGGAAATCGGCGTCCATCTCCAGCAGCCGCGTCGCCAGCACGTCGAGCCCGCCGAGACCCGCGCCGCCGGACATCATCAGGAACGTCGGTCGCGCGGGATCGAGGCCGAACTCTGCCGCGCAGGCTGCGCGATCGAGCGGCCGGCCGAACGCCGGCATGATCGGGATACCGCTGACGTGCACCGTTTCGGGCGCCATGCCGCGCGCGTGCATGCGCCACGCAATCTCGTCGTTGGCCGCGAAGTAGCCGCGCATGTTCGGCACGACCCACATGCTGTGCAGGTCGAAATCGGTGACCTGCACCCACACCGGCGTGTCGACGCGCCCCTTGCGGATCTCGCGCGACAGCAGTTCGGCGGGCAGAAAGTGCGTGCAGATGATCGCGTCCGGGCGCTGCCGTTCGATTTCCGCGAGCAACTGCCGGCAATTGAGCCGCTCGATCGCGCGCCGGATCTTCTGCGACGGCGCAGCGGGATCGACCTCGTCGGTCTTCTGGTACAGGTAGCCCCACAGCGCCGGCTGGCTGCTGACGAGCTTGATGTAGAGGTCGGTGTACAGCTTGCGAAAGCCGGTGGAGACGAAATCCATCACGTCCAGGTGCGTGGCTTCGATGCCGGCGGGATGGCTGTCGGCAAATGCGCGGATCGCTTCGGCCGCGCGGGTATGACCGGCGCCGGCGCTGACGCTCAGGAGAAGAATTTTTTTGTTGTGCTTTGACATCTGACTGACCGTTTCGATGAAGGTGATCCGGACGCGGGTTCGGCAGCGGCGCTCTCACGCGACTACATCTCGCTTCCGGCTTTCGACAAGCTTGGCGGATCTTCGGAGGTGCGGGCGGGTACTCCGAATCGATCGATCGCCGGCATCGTCTGCGGAATCATACTGCGTCCGGACGATGCGGCCCGGATCTGCCTCCGCCGCGCTGTCAGTCAGGATCGCATGGCGCGCGGTCGGCGGGAGGCGCCGACCGCGCGTGGCGGCTAGGGGCGCCGCCGGCTCATGCCCCACTCGCGCGCGCGAATGGGGTGCCGTATTTCAGCGCGAACGGGTACTCGCGCGCAGGTCGTGTCGCTTCATGTCGGCAAAAGCCGAGTGTCAGCGGGCCTTCTCCGCGTCTTCGCCGAACCTGGCAGTCGCCACGGCCCGCGTCCGCACCCGCTTTGCGCGGACGATCGGGTTCCATCGCGACGTCAGGCTCATCGCGTCGCGCAGGCGTTCGAACGCGACATCCTCCTTCGGCCCGAAACGGCTGACCGCCGGCCACGCGAGCACGTCGTCGAGCCACGTCTGCCATGTGTCGCCATGAAAACGACGGCCGATTTCGCGCACCGCGTTCGGCGCGGCGATCACGATGCCCGTCAGCAGGTAGTACGCCCAGAAGCTGCCCGCGCCGGCGAGTCGGTCGAGCCGGCACACGGACAGCGCGGCAAGCAACCCGTCCACCGATGCGAGATCGGCGCGATTCGTACGGATCGCCCGCGCGACGAGGTTGTGCTGACCACCATACGCGGCAACGGAGATCCCGTCGCCTGCGGCAAGCGCGGCCGAGAACATCGCGAGCGCGGCCATCTCGTCGATGCGTGATGCGTCGTCGCGCGGGCCGCACACGCGCAGCACGATCGCGTCGATGATGGCACCGTGACGGGCCGACGTTTCCGCACTCGCCGCCGCGATGACAGCCAGCTTTTCTCTCAGGTTCTTCGCAGGCGGCGCCTCGCCATGCTCTTCTCCTTCATGTGCGTCGCCGTTGCATTCGACACCGCCGGCAATCCGCGCGAGCGCGGCCCAGCCGACATCGGGATCGTCGAATGCGCACGCATCGATCACGCCGTGCGCCGCATCGAACACGGCGCGCGAGCCGGGGCAACAGCGTTCGGCTTCGGCAAGCTGCCGCGCGGAAGGCACATGCGAGCACGCGCCGAGCACGTCGGCCGGGTCGCAAGCGCAGCCGCCGCCATCCGTTGCGATCCACGGCGCAAGCCCGTGAAGAACGGCCGCCGCGTCACGAGACAGGCTCGCGCCTGCCCGCATGCGTATCGCGTATGACGCGACGACTGCCGTGTCGCCGGGGTCGCCCGCCGCCGGTGCGCAAGCGGCGGCGTCGAGATGTTCGATCAGGTACTGCAGCCACGCGGCCGTGCGCAGCCGGTCAGGCGTCGCGCCGCGGGCATCACCATACTTCGCTGGGTCGGTGAGCATGGGTCGTCCGGGAGTGTTCTGGCCAATTGGAATAATGTCGTTTCAGTCCGCGCGGTACACCGTGCCGACCTTGTAGGTCCGCCCGCATCGGATCGCGACGCGGGCGGCCAATCGGCCGTCGCGCCGATACGCGCGACGGCTCGAATGCATCGAAGCTGCGGAAACCCGCCGCGCATGCCGCACGGCCCTCGCGCACGGCGGGCGCCCCGCTTCGATCCGCGACGCTTACTGCACGTGGAACTTCGGCGACGTCGTGACCGTGCCGGACACCGTGCAATTCGGCGTCAATGCAGCGTTATTGAACGTCAGCGACGAGTTCGGATCGTTCCATGCCGTTACCACCTTGCTCGGGCCGCACGCGCCGAGCAGCGCGACGTTCACCTGCACGTTGTTGATCGACAGCTGCGTCGTGCTGTCGGCCTGGCCCGTCCACGGCGACGTGCTGCTCGCGCTGCCGCTGATCAGTCCGCACGTGGCGCCTCCGGCGAACTGCGTCGACGTGATGTGAACGATGCCGGTCGACGTGATCGTCCCGTTGAACGTCGCGGTACAGTTTGCGCTGATCGATCCCTTGCTCAGCGTCGTGAGCCCCGATACGGAGAACGGCTCGCCGTTCGGGTTCATCGGCTGCCCGTCAGCGCGCGAAACGGTGACTGCGAAAGCAGGCGCGGCCGAAACCGCGGTGAATGCCACTGCAGCAACAAGCGATACGATTTTGCGAATGCTCATTTGAACTGCCCCCTCTCTTCACAAATGGCGGCACGCCGCCAGGAACGCAACCGTCCGGCCGAAAGAGCCCGGCCAGCCGGTCGCAGGAAGCCGCCGGCACGCGTCATGCGCGCCGGTCGGCTCAGAACTTGTAGGAAATCCCGACGAACGTGATCAGCGGATCGGCCTTCAGCCGCGTGCGCGTGGTCGCGAGCGTCGAACCGTCGGCCGCCTTGATCACGAGCGACGAGTACGTCTTCAGCGGCATGTACGTCAGCGTCGCGGTGAGCCCCCAGTGCTTGTCGATCGCATAGCTCGCGCCGATGTTGTAGACCGGCGTGAACGACGACGACGCCTTGCCCTCCACCGACGTCGGCCCCGGCTTGCCGGCGCCGGCCGCGAGCACGCTGCCGAGGTTTTCGTTGATGTCCTTCGCAAAGTTGCCGTTCAGCTCGATGTTGCTGAACCAGCTATAGGCCACGCCGATCCCGACGAACGGGCGGAACCTCGCCGTCGGTGCATTGAAGTAGTACTGCAGAATGATCGTGGGGCTCCACTGCCGCGCGTTCTTCACCGCCGGCTGGTTCGACGTCTTGTCCATGTCGACCGAACCGAGCGAGCCGGCCGGACCCGGCGGCCGGATCACGCCGTGCCCGGTCAGCGTGAACTCGGGCGGCACGCCGAGCACCGACGTCACCGCGATGTGGTCGGTGAAGAAGTGCGTAAGCGTGAGGCCGACCGTATCGGCGTTGTTGACCGTCAGGCTCGTGCCCGGCGACGTGAACGACCCGGGCAGGCGCAGCGGCCCGTTGATCGGCATGTTCGCGAGATTCGTCGTCAGGCCGTTGGTCGAATCCTGCGGCATGATGTGCAGCCAGCCCAGCGTCGCGACGTTGTCGCCCGCCTGCTGGGCCGATGCGAGTGTCGACACGCCTGCGACGACACCCGCGACAATCAGCTTCTTCATGAAGTCTCCCTCTCATTCTGTCCGGGCGCCGCGCATCCGCGCGCGACGCCGCCGTGTCTCCGTCCGGGTGTGGTCACTGCACGAACGCGCCGACCGTGAAGTACGGATTGCTCGTATCGGCCATGTCGAGGAACCCGAATACGCCGCCGGTGAACACGAACTTGCCGGTCGCCGGCCCCGACGCAGCATCCGCATGCACGGTCGTCACGACGCCCGGCACCTTCTGCGTGAAGTCGAGGTTCAGTGCGCGCGTGAGCGCGGCCTGCGACGCGTTGAACGGATCGAGCAGCGTGGCCTGCGCGCCGACGAGCGCGGTCGCGCGGTAGTTGAACGCGCTGTCGACGCCCGTGTACTCGCCGTTCTGCGAGCCGAGCGCAATCGCCGTCTGCGGGCTCAGGAACGAGATGCCCGATTCGTCGTCCGCGCTCGGCGGGCCCTGCGTGAGGTCCGCGTTCGCGGCGCCGGTGCGGATGAAGACCGGCACGAGCTGGTTGCGCAGCTTGCCGACGATCAGGATCCCCTTGCCGGCCTTCGCCGGATCGAGCGCGGCGAGCGTCGGCGGAATCTGCGGCTGGTAGTTGAGCGACTGGAACGCCGGCGCATCCGGACGCAGCGTGAACGGCTGGTTCACGGTCGTGCTCGACGCAAGCGGCTGCCCGCCGTTCTTCTTGCCGAAGTTGTCGGTCTCGACGTAGCTGCCGTCCGCGTTGATCGTCACCTTCTGATCGAGCGCCACCGGCTGGAAGTTCTGCGACGGCACCTGGTGATAACCGAGCTGGTTGTAGGTGCCGGCGATCTTCGTCAGGTCGGTTTCCAGCGACGAGAAGCTGATGAACGGGTAATACGGGAACGTCGTCTTCGGAATCCTGCCGACGCCGATCACGCCGTCGAACTGGATCGTCGCGCCGGGGATCGCGCCGCCCAGCACGCCTTCGCCGAGGAACAGCCGCGCGGGCCGGCTCGGATCGAGGCTCGCGTTCTGCATCCGGAACGTGCACTGGTTCAGCTTCACCGTCGGCAGGCCCGTTTCGTCGGCCAGCGTGCCGTCGACGACGTTGGCCGGCGCCGTGTCGCGCGTCGGCTGCACGGTGCCCGCGGTAGTCGGCACCGGCGATGCGAGGTAGGTCATCCGGAACGTCATCTTCGTGGTGTCGAGCTGCACTTTCACGAGCTCGCCCGACCCGGAGCCGCCGATGAACACCGTGCTGTAGTCGATCGTCTGCGGGCACAGCCGGACCGCCGGCGCGGGCGGCGGGTCGCCGTCGCCGCCGCACGCAGCCAGCACGGGTGCGAGCGAGGCCGCAACCATCCATTGCTTCACATTCATAGGAATCCTCTTGAAATTCGATTCGCCGGCGGCGACGCATGCGCCGCCGGTGTGACTTGTTCGGTACGCAGTTACTGGACGAACGCGCCGACCGTGAAGAACGGGTTGACCTGGCTGTTGTTGACGACCATTGCGTAGACGTTGCCGGCCGTCACGATCCAGCCCGTGTCGCCCTTCTTGAAGATCGCGACATTGCCGCTTGCGCCCTTCGCGTTGAAATCGCTGTTGGCCGTGACCTTGATCTTGCCGGGCGACGCCTGCGTGTAGTCGAGCACGAACTGCGAGGTCACCGAAGACGTCTGCGGATCGATGAATGCCGCGGTGCCGCCCTGGAACAACGTCGACGTGTAGTTCGCGGAGATCGTCGACACGGCAGTGCCGTCGTTGCAGCTACCCGCTTCCGCCATGAAGAAGCCGTTGGCAAAGGTGCCCGGCAGATCCGGGTGCGGCACCTGGTTATCGAAGCTCGGGCCGGACTGCGCGATGGTGTTCCCCACACCGGTAGATGTCACGACACCGCATGCGGATGCGCTCGTCGCGCCGATGTAACCGCCCTTCAGCGAGTTCGCGGCAATCGCGGTGGACGACGAGAGCATCGAGATCCCGACTTCGGCATCGGCGACCGAGGCGAGCGGATTGCTCGTATCCACATGGGTATAGCCGACGCGAATCACGATCGGCACCCGTACACCGTTCAGCTTGCCGACGATCATGATGCCCTTCGCCTGACTCGGCGTCACGATCACGAGGCCCGGCGCCTGCCCGGCGACCGGATACGCAACCGTACCGAACGGGTTCGCCACCGCATTGCTCACGAACACGTTGTCCGCCGACCCGTCCGCGTTCTTGCGCAGCGTCCATGGCGACCCGGTCGTCTGGCACGAGTAGTCGCTGCCCTGCGTGATCGTGCACGAACCGTCCGCATTGAACGTCTGGTTCCAGTTGACGACGTCCGGCTCCCAGCCGACAGCCCCGTTCGCATCCTGGGCGGTGCCGCCGACCGGCGACAAATGGATACCGACTTCGTTGTAGTTGCCCGCGACCTTCGTGAAGTCGGTTTCCGTTTCGACAAAGCCGATGAACGGATAGAAATCGAATGTGCGCGACGGCACCACGCCAAGGACAAAACCCGGAATCGGCTCGATGCCCTGGAACGCGATCGTCGCCCCCGGAATTCCGCCGCCAACCACGCCATTGCCGACGAACAGCATCGGCGGATCGGTACGCTTGATCGTCACCGAATACGCGCCATCGCTGGTCGCGCCGCTGTCGAGCACGAACGCGCAGCGGTTCTGCTCGGCGGTCGGAAGGTTGGTCGGATGATGGAATGCGCCGCTGATCGTCAGGCCCGCGCGCGTGTTGTTGACCTGCCCCGCCGACGTCGGTACCGACGATTCGATGAACTGCATCTGATACGTGAGCTTCGTCGTGTCGAACTTCACCTTCACGTATTCGCCGCTGCCGGCGCCACCCGTGTAGGTCGTCGTGTAATCGAGCGAATCGGGACACAGCTTCGTCACGACGGGCGGCTGCGTGATCGCGCCGCTCGGCCCGCATGCGCTGCCCGAGCACTGCGGCACGTTGATCGGCCCCGGATCGTCGCCGCCGCCGCAACCGGCGACGAACGGCAGCGCCAGCACCGCGCACGACAGGATTACCTTCCGCCATTCAGGAATGCAAATCATCAACCCCTCCTTTACAGGTACGGCAAGTCTCGTCCGGACGGGCTGCATGGCTCGCCGGTTGGTATCGCGCCGCCGCACGAGCGCGCGGCGCATGATGGTGTTCGCAATGCAACCGCCCTGCAGCTCATGCACATGCGACGAAAGCCGCGGCGGCAGACAAGCGCGCTCCCGCGGCGCCGTCATGCGGCACGGCGCCGTCGGAACGATCGAAACGGAAAGTGGTGCGCCGCTACACGGCGATGCGGCAACGCAGGCTGACGACGTATGTCGCGCCTGCATTCAGCGAAAAACTGGGAAACGGCAGTCCGGTTGGCCCCGCGGATACGCGTCGCATGAATTGGTCTCCGTACGTACGCTTGATTCGTTATCGTGATGCGTCGTTTGACGAGACTATGATCGGACGATACGCACAAGTAAATGGATGCAGAGTTCCAAACGGCCGGAACCGCACGATCCTAGTGTTTTCACGGTGTTTGACAGTTTTTCAAACGGCCTTCATTTTATTTGCTCAGACAAATAGATGGCCCGTGCGACGGGCTTGCGCGGCAGGCCGCTTTCCGCGCCGGGAGGCCGAGCCGGCCCGCAGGCGGCCCCGCGAGCGCGGCGCGCAACCTTTTACACGTCGATGATCGCGAGCGTACCGTGGCTGCCGGGCAGCACCGCGTGGCGCGTGCCGGCGAGCGCGAGATACATCTGCCCGGCCTCGACCACGACCGTTTCCGCGCCGACTTCGAGCATCAGTTGGCCGTCGAGCACCAGCAGCCCTTCGTTGTAGTCGTGCACTTCCGCTTCGTACGGCTGCGCATCCATGCGCAACACCTTGATCCTGGCCGGCCCGACCTCGCCGACGATCGTGGATTTCCAAGCGGCGGCCTGCGCGGCCGCAACGGATTTGAAATCGATCAAAGACATTCGCCCCGCTCCGTGAACCGTGAAAGGAACGCATTATCGCGAGCGCCAGGCATGCCGTCCCGGTACGGCGCAGAGGCGTTCGGGCAGCACAGTCGGCGGGCCGGCCGCCGCGCGGCGGCGAGAAAACGCGATCGCCGTCCGGTTCGCCGGAAACAGGCCAAATTGTTCGAACAACTCAAACAAAGTGCCACTCTATTGAGCAACACCCGGCCATTTCAAGCAAATCCGGCACCGACAACGCATGGCCTTTCCACCGAAATGCATTTCCATCTACCGATTGCTAATATGGCGGTCCCGCGATCCCGCACCACAACGCCGTTCGACATGACGCCCGTTCGCCATGCCGTCCCCGATCCCGGCCGCTTCGCAGCGGCGGCGACTTCGGGCACGCGCGGCACACACCGTCGTGCCGGCCGGCCGTGCCATCCGTGAGCATGCAACCGATCCTTTCCGTCTCCGACCTCTCCAAGACTTACGCGTCCGGCTTCCAGGCGCTGAAGCACGTGACCCTCGACATCCGCCCCGGCGAGATCTTCGCGCTGCTCGGGCCGAACGGCGCCGGCAAGACGACGCTGATCGGCTCGATCTGCGGCATCGTCACGCCGACCGAAGGCCGCGTGACGGTCGGCGGCCACGACATCCGCGATCAATACCGCGCGGCCCGCGAAATGATCGGCCTCGTGCCGCAGGAGCTGACCACCGACGCGTTCGAAACCGTGTGGGCGACCGTGTCGTTCAGCCGCGGCCTGTTCGGCAAGGCGCCCGATCCCGCGCACATCGAGAAGACGCTGAAGGCGCTGTCGCTGTGGGACAAGCGCGACAGCAAGCTGATGACGCTGTCGGGCGGGATGAAGCGCCGCGTGATGATCGCGAAGGCGCTGTCGCACGAGCCGCGCATCCTGTTCCTCGACGAGCCGACCGCCGGCGTCGACGTCGAGCTGCGCCGCGACATGTGGAAGCTCGTCGATTCGCTGCGCGAAAGCGGCGTGACGATCCTGCTGACCACGCACTACATCGAGGAAGCCGAGGAAATGGCCGACCGGATCGGCATCATCCTCGGCGGCGAGCTCGTACTCGTCGAGGAAAAGCACGAGCTGATGCGCAAGCTCGGCAAGAAGCAGCTGACCGTGCAGCTCGAGCAGCCGCTCGCGGACGTGCCGCCCGCGCTCGCGCCGTTCGGGCTCGAACGCGCGGACGACGGCGCCGCGCTCGTCTACACGTACGACTCGCAGCGCGACGACGCGAGCATCGCGACGCTGATCAACGCGCTCGGCTCGGCCGGCATCGGCTTTCGCGACCTGCACACGACGCAGAGCTCGCTCGAGGATATTTTCGTCAGCCTGATCGACAACCGCCGCAACGGCGCACAAGGAGCCTGACGCGCATGAATCTTCATGGAATCCGCGCGATCTACCGCGCAGAAATGGCCCGCACGCGCCGCACGCTGATGCAGAGCATCATCGCGCCGGTGATCTCGACGTCGCTGTATTTCGTCGTGTTCGGCTCCGCGATCGGCTCGCGCATCAGCGATGTGAACGGCATCGGCTACGGGTCGTTCATCGTGCCGGGCCTCGTGATGCTGTCGCTGCTGTCGCAGAGCATCTCGAACGCGTCGTTCGGCATCTACTTCCCGCGCTTCACGGGCACGATCTACGAGATCCTGTCCGCGCCCGTGTCGTACTGGGAGATCGTGATCGCCTACGTGGGCGCGGCCGCATCGAAGTCGATCCTGCTCGGCGTCATCATCCTCGCGACGGCCGGCCTGTTCGTGCCGCTGCACATCCTGCATCCGTTCTGGATGGTGCTGTTCCTCGTGCTGACGGCGGTCACGTTCAGCCTGTTCGGCTTCGTGATCGGCATCTGGGCCGACAGCTTCGAGAAGCTGCAGCTCGTGCCGCTCCTGATCATCACGCCGCTCACGTTCCTCGGCGGCAGCTTCTATTCGGTCGACATGCTGCCGCCCGCGTGGCGCATCGTCACGCTGTTCAACCCGATCGTCTACCTGATCAGCGGCTTCCGCTGGTCGTTCTACGGGCTGGCCGACGTGCACGTGGGGATCAGCCTCGCGGCGACCACGCTGTTCCTCGCGATCCTGCTCGCGATCGTCGCGTGGATGTTCCGCACCGGCTACAAGCTGAAGAACTGACGCAGCGCGTGCTGCCGTGCACGCGGCACGGCAGCTGCAATCGCCGGTTCGCGCATCGGGAGCGGCGCTGCTAGACTGGATCGGAAGATCGACTGCTGCCGCCTGCCGCACCGCAACCAGCGAGGCACGGGCGGCGCGGCTCCCGCCCCATTCCCTGCGCGAGGACCCCGATGAGCGCCTCCCGAATCGACGCCGTTCGCGACGGCCTGTTTCGCGCGACGACCTACGTCGACACGCTGAACCTGTGCTTCAGCCAGTTCTTCGTACGATCGCCGCACGGCGACGTGCTGTGCGTCGAAACAGGCACCCGGTCCAATTTCACGCAGCTGAGCGCGGCGCTCGACGGCGTCGGCATCGCGCCGTCGATGGTCAGCAGCGTGATCGTCCCGCACTTCGAGGCCGACGAAATGGGCGCGCTGCCCGATTTCCTCGCGGCCAACCCGGCGCTCGTCGCGTACGGACATCCGATGTGTACATGGGGGCTCGCCGACGTATTCGGCGTGCGCGCGATTCCGCTGAAGGATGGGGAGCCGACGACGCTGTCGGGCACCGGCGTCGTGCCGGTCTTCACGACACACGTGCATCAGTGGGATGCGCTCGTCGTGTATCTGCCGGCGTACAAGGCGCTGCTGTCGTCGGACATTTTGATGCGCTTCGGCCGGGAGGACGCCGACGATCCTCTGCCCGAGATCCTCGATGCAATCACGCGCTCCGACTACCTGCCGTCGCTCGCACACCTGGCGCGCGCGCTGCGCCGCATCCAGGCGCTCGATCTCGACATCATCCTGCCGATGCACGGCCCGGCGATCACGCACGACATTCCGCGCGTAATCGCCGGTGTCATCGCCCACTGCGAGGCGGCCGCGGCAGCGTAGCGCGCGCGGCGCCGTGCGGCCGGCCGTGGCCGCTCAGGCGCCGGTCACGACGAATTCGGCGGCCGCCTTGCTCTGGACCGCGGCCATTACCGCGAGCTCACGTTTGCTGTGCGGCTCGCCGGAGGCGACGCCCGTCGCATGCCGGGCCTTCGCGCCGACTGGAAAGAACACGAACGACGCGCCGGCCGGCGCATCGGGCTCGGCCCGCAGGCGTTTGTTCAGGATCTTGAGGTATTTTTTCTTCGAGACTTCCTTCGTTGCCATGGCGCCCTCCACATGAACGTGATGCTGGTCAGCATACCAGTTTTGACAGGCGTTTCCGGAGCCCCGCCGCGCGATCGATCTGCACTAGAATGAATCGGCTCACGCGACTCGCCGCGCCAGGCCGCGGCCGCCATGTCATTAACGGAGCGTTTCCATGCATGCCGAATTATTCGCGCAGCATCATGATTGCCCGGGCTGGGAAGGCGAAATGGCCCGGCGCGTCGCTGCCTTCGACTGGTCGTCCACCGGCCTCGGCCCGCTCGACGGCTGGTCGGCGAGCCTCGTCGCTGCCGTGCGCACCGTGCTCGCGTCGCCGCTGCCGCTGGTGATGCTGTGGGGCCGGCCCGGCTACATGATCTACAACGACGCGTATGCCGGGTTCGCCGGCGGGCGCCACCCCTATCTGCTCGGCCAGCCGGTCGAGCTCGGCTGGCCCGAGGTCGCCGAGTTCAACCGCAACGTGATGAACACCTGCCTCGCGGGCGGCACGCTGTCGTATCGCGACAAGGAGCTCGTGCTGCTGCGCAGCGGGCGCCCCGAAGACGTGTGGATGGATCTGCATTACAGCCCGCTACCCGACGACGATGGCGCACCGGGCGGCGTGCTCGCCGTCGTGATCGAGACGACCGAACGCGTGCTCGCCACGCGTCATCGCGAAAGGGCGGAAGCGGCGCTGCAGTCGTCCAACGATGCGCTGCGCCGCCTGACCGAAACGCTCGAGCAACGCGTGGCCGATGCGATCGCCGAGCGCGCGGCCGTCGAGGAGCAGTTGCGTCACTCACAGAAGATGGAAGCGATCGGCAGCCTGACCGGCGGCATCGCGCACGACTTCAACAACGTGCTGCAGGTGATCAGCGGCAACCTGCAGATTCTGGCCGTGGAGCTCGGCGAGCGCGCGAGCGCGCAGCCGCGAATCGAAAGCGCGAACAACGCGGTGCGGCGCGGCGCGCAACTGGCGTCGCACCTGCTGGCCTTCGCGCGGCGCCAGCCGTTGTCGGCGACGGTGCTCAATCCGCACCAGCTGATCCACGGGATGAGCGAGATGCTGCACCGCGCGCTCGGCGAAACCGTGCGGATCGTCACCGCGCTGGCGCCCGATGTCGGCAACGTGCTCGCCGACCGGCACCAGCTCGAGAACGCGCTGCTCAATCTTGCGATCAATGCACGCGATGCGATGGGCGGCGACGGCACGCTGACGATTGCCGCGTACAACGACGCGCATCCCGCGCAGGCCGGCGGCGCACGGCGCTCGCCATTGCCGGCCGGCGAATACGTGACGTTCGAGATCAGCGATACGGGTGCCGGCATGACGGCCGACGTGCTCGAGCGCGTGTTCGAACCGTTCTTCACGACCAAGCCGGACGGCGAAGGCACCGGGCTCGGGCTCAGCATGGTGTTCGGTTTCGTCAAGCAAAGCGGCGGCCATACGTCGATCGAAAGCACGCCGGGCCACGGCACGACCGTGCGGCTCACGTTTCCGCGCTGTCACGATGACTGCGCCGAAGAGCCTGCCCGCGTACCGCAGCACGATGCCGCGCGCGGCCGCGAAACCATCCTGGTCGTGGAGGACGACGCGGAGGTCCGGCTGACCGTGGTCGACATGCTCACGCAGCTCGGCTACAAGGTGGTCACCGCGTCCGACGGCGAAGCCGCGCTGCAGATACTCGACTGCGACACGCATATCGACCTGCTGTTTACCGACGTCATCATGCCGGGCCGCATCAAGGGCGGAGAACTCGCGCGCCGTGCGGCGCAGCGCACGCCGCCGTTGCCCGTGCTGTTCACGTCCGGCTACACGCGCGACGAGATCTTCCACTCCGGGCGGCTCGACCCCGGCGTCATGCTGCTCGGCAAGCCGTACCGCCGCGACGAACTCGCGGCCCGGATCCGCGACATGCTCGACGCGCATCCAAAGGCGGCGTGAGCGGGTGACGTGTCGGCATGCGTGCGGCGGATGCGGGCCACGGCGTCGGTCGTCGAGCCCGCGAACCTTTCCGGCACCCGTTGCCGCTCGGACGACGCAGAATGCGTCGCGGCGCTTCACCGGTCACCGGAATTTTTTGTGCGCGATGTCGATTCGCGCGAACGTCGCGCGTCGTAGTGTCGTAACCGATCGATTTGCCGGCCCCCACGGCCGGCCGATAGCGGATTCCCCCTTTCACGTTCAAGGAGCAACGACAATGCGCGTCATGGTGATCGTCAAGGCAACGGCCTCTTCCGAAGCGGGCGCGATGCCCGATACCGAACTGCTGGCCGCGATGGGCCGGTACAACGAGGAACTGGTGAAAGCCGGCGTGATGCTCGCCGGCGAAGGCCTCCATCCGAGTTCGCGCGGCAAGCGCGTGCATTTCTCCGGCAAGGACCGAACGGTCGTCGACGGCCCGTTCGCCGAGACCAAGGAACTGATCGCCGGCTACTGGCTGTGGCAGGTGAAGTCGATGGAAGAAGCCGTCGAATGGGTCAAGCGCTGCCCGAATCCGATGCCGACCGAGTCGGACATCGAGATCCGGCCGATCTTCTCGCCCGAGGACTTCGGCGAAGCATTCACGCCGGAGCTTCAGGAACAGGAAGCGCGGCTGCGCGCGGAGATGGATCGCAAGCACGACGCATGAGCCGGGCCGGGCGCCGGTGCGGGTGGGGTACGGGTGTGCCGGCCGGATTCTCCGAATAAACGGGTCGACGGCGATTGACGGCATCCCACCCTGTAACGTATCGTTTTGTCACGTTACTAGGCGAGGCCCTATCGTCGTGCATTCCCGTTTCGACCGTTTTCGCGCGACGCCGCTGGGCGCGCAGCTCGAAGCGCTGATTGCGCAGCCCGAGCGCTATGTCGAATTCGCGGCGCTGTCGCGTGTCGGCGTCGCCGCGATCGGCGCGATCCAGCACGAGATCGCGCGCAAATTCCCCGAAATCGAAGCCGACACGACGGCCCGGCAGTTTTGCGGCGCGATGGTCGCCGACGTGATGCGCCGCCACGGGCACGACGTCGTACAGCCGCGCGGCCGGCTTGGCGGCGCGCTGTTCAGCTACGGCGCGGTATTCAGCGCGGATCCACGGGTGCGCCCGT
>Ga0207695_10001118_pt1 | contig 46598 bp, 39 predicted proteins | sample KBSC54metaG_FD_184354 | JGI IMG/M metagenome (GOLD analysis project Ga0207695, IMG submission 184354) | Corn rhizosphere microbial communities from Kellogg Biological Station, Michigan, USA - KBS C5-4 metaG (SPAdes) (version 2) | ecosystem: Host-associated > Plants > Roots > Rhizosphere > Soil...
GCGCTAAACGCCTTCACCAACCCTACCACGAACAGCTATAAACGCCTCGTGCCGGGTTATGAAGCGCCCGTTCTGTTGGCTTACTCGCAGCGCAACCGTTCTGCTTCTTGCCGCATTCCGATTGTTAATGGACCGAAAGCGAAACGCGTTGAAGTGCGCTTCCCGGATCCAACGGCAAATCCATATCTGGCTTTCGCAGCGATGCTGATGGCTGGTCTGGATGGCATCAAAAACAAAATTCACCCGGGCGAAGCCATGGATGAAAACTTGTATGAGTTGCCTGAGAAACAGTTGGCGAAAATTCCAACCGTTTGCCGCACTTTGCGCGATGCGATTGAAGCCTTACAAAAAGATCATGTGTTCTTGACGGCTGGTGGTGTTTTCAGCGAGTCTGTCATTCAGGCACACATTGACTTATTGATGGCGGAAACCGTGGCATACGAAACCATGCCACATCCGATTGAGTTTGAGCGGTATTACTCAAAATAATCGGTTGGTAAATCTTAAAGAAAGGGGCGGGATTTTCCCGCCCTTTTTTGTTCACAGTGGTTATCAAAGATTCTTCAGAGAAAAATCACGCACATCGGTTACTTAAAATTTTATTTTTAATGATGCCGAACATTATTTTACAGAATTATGAGTTTATGTTAATTTAGGCGAGTCAACTTGGAGAGTGCCGATGCAGGCTAGGGGGAATAATAAACCCAACTATAACGAGTTATTACTTGCTGCCTAATATTTTTGCCAGCGGTGATGTATCCATAGCCATTGGTCGGGCCGTTCGCGCACCCAAACACTCAATTCTTCATTGATACGCGCAATAATCTCTACAACGTCCGAATCCGGCGCGGGAATAAACGGTGGCGATACCGTCCAGCGGAAATGGATCCCGGCAATCCGCTCCGGGCGGATCAGACAGATGGGAACCTGATGCCGGATGGCCAGTTGCACGGCCGCCGTCGCTGTCATTGCGGGTTTGCCAATGAACGGCGCAGAAATACCGTCATTCATTTTTTGATCCATTAAAACAACCATATATTCTTTATTCTTCAGGTATTGGATCATGTGCCGCGCACCCGTAGAGCCCTTCATAATACTGCTGACTGCCCCGCTGGCACGCCGCGCGCTGGATAACAATCTGTCAACCAGCGGATTGTTGGGTGGACGGTAAATCACGTGCACGGGGATGCCATGCGCCGCCGATAGGCCGGGGCCGACCTCCCAATTTCCCAGATGCGCGGAAACAAAAACGCCGCCTCGGTTCATATCCCGAAAGGTCTGCAAATTTTCTGCGCCGACGACATCAACTTGCGCGCCGCCCCTACCCGCTGCAATAGTTTTCAGGTGCGGATATTCCGCAAAAACACGGCCAAAATTTTCCCACATGCCGCGGATGATTTTGCGGTGATCGGCGGCGCGTTCAGGCAGGATCAACAGTAAATTTTTCCGCGCCACTTTCGTCATCGGCAAGAATAGCCCGACGCTGCGGCCTATCCAGCCGCCCAAATCCGATGCCCAGCGTAATGGCAATAACTCAAACATTAAATAGAGCGTCCGGATGACAATAAAAATTAATAGATGCTCAAGCTGCCGCATGCATTACCTGCTGCAGTAATACGTTTAGTTGATCTTCATTTTCCCATGTGACTTTTACATCCACTGGCACAATCCCCGCCCGCAAATTTTCCGGCAAGCGGACGAAATCTTTTTGTGTCGTCACCAGTTGTGCGCCCAGCAATTTTGCGCGGCGGTGAAGCGCATCAATTTCAGCAGCATTATAGGTATGGTGATCTGGAAAAGACCGCATGCCGACCATATCCAATCCAATCGTTTGCAATGCCGCGCGGAATTTCTCTGGCTGGCCGATCCCGGCAAAAGCATAAATAAGTTTATCTTTTAATAGCTCCGATGAATTCTTATCCGTGCCGATATTCACGCGCAAAATAGGCTTGTCAGTTCGTGGCACGAAGCTTCCCTGCCCGACCAAAATAACCGCATCCGCTCGCCTCAAAGCATGATCAAACTCTTCCCGCAATGGCCCGGCCGGAATCCCATAACCATTACCGATGCCCCGCACTGCATCGACCACCAGCCAGCGTGCTGTAGGCGTAATAGATGTACTTTGCAGTCCATCATCCATCACAATAATATTGGCGCCTGCCGCAATAGCAGACTGAGCACTATCATGCCGGCTCGCACCCACCCAGGTCGGCGCCAAGGTGGCATGTAGCAATGCTTCATCACCCACATCCAGTGCGTCATGTACTGTTGGATCTACGCGCGTTGCGGTTTTTGCGCGACCGCCGTAACCGCGTAAAAGAATATGCGGCGTGTATCCCATAGTCTGTAGGCGCGCTGTGATATCCTGCACAATCGGCGTTTTTCCCGTGCCGCCTGCCGTAGCATTGCCGATACATAATACGGGCACCCTCGCGCGCGGCGCGTCGATATTTCGAATTTTAAATTGCGCAACCGCCTGATAAATTTTTCCAATCGGCCATAATATCAATGCAGCCGGATGATATTTTTGAGACCAAAAATTAGGCGTAGCTAGTTTCATGATGATGTTGCAATATTTGCGCGCTGTAAAGCGGGCCGGATTGCGGTTAAAATATTGTCCAATGTTTGCGATTCCACTTGAAGTGCCGCGTCGGCAGCGGCCAATTGTAATTCACGTGCTGTGCTGTCAGTTAAAAGTTTTTGCACCGCAATCACTAATTCATCTGCATTGTTAATTTGAAGTAAAGCATTTTTGGCAACCAGCCGAAGCGTAATATCACGCAGAGATTGCATGTGCGGCCCTACAATTAGCGCGCTGCTAAGCTGCATCGGTTCCACGATGTTATGCCCGCCGATGGGGATGAGCGAGCCGCCTAAGAACGTCACGGGCGCAAGGCGGAAAAACAGACCCATTTCGCCTAGACTGTCTGCGACAAACACATCATCATCCGCCGTCGGTAGGCGGCTGGACGAACGCAGACAGTAAGATAAATCATAGGCGGCCAGGGTATTAGTGACTTCATTCATACGAGCAGGATGGCGCGGCGCAATGATGGTGAGTAAGCCCGGCAGGCGCGGCGCCAATTGTTGATGAACAGATGCGACAATATCCTCTTCACCTTTATGCGTGCTGGCAGCCAACCAGACGGGCCGCGCGCCAATTGCCGCGCGCAAGACTGTCAATTCATTCTCATCCGCTGTCAAAGGCGCTGCGGCAAATTTCAAATGCCCGACTGACTCGGTATGCGTAACGCCAAGGCGTTGAAAACGCACCTCATCTTCCTTTGTCGCCGCAAGAATTAATTCAAAACTGTTAAGGATTCGCTTTAAAAGTGATTTCGCAAATCGCCAACGCCGCGCAGATTGATTGGATAGCGATGCATTCACCAAAACTGCTGGCACGCGGCGCGACCGTAATGCCATAAGCAGGTTGGGCCATAATTCGCCCTCCACAAACACAGCAAAATCGGGCTTCCAGTAATTCATGAATCGCCGCACCCAGATGGGGTGGTCCAGCGGCACAAATTGGTGAAAAGCGCGTGGCGGTAGACGGCGCGCCAGCAACTGCGCTGAGGTCATCGTGCCGGTCGTCACCAGCGCATGGCAGTCATAATCCTTTAGTAAAACTTCGAGCAACGGCAGCATGGAAAGCGATTCTCCCACGCTGGCCGCATGAATCCAAATCAGCTTGCCTAGCGGACGCGCACGTGTCGGATTGCCCATGCGTTCGGGTAAATGTTCTCGGCTTTCTTTGCCAAGGCGGACACGGTTCCACAAGTGCAGACGCAACAATAGCGCCAGTGACCAGGTCACGAAACGGTATCCAATGAGCGTTAACCACTGCCTCATGCCGCCGCCTGTTCCAGTTGTTTCACGGGTTTCAAATGCGACAAGAACTGCTGCGTCGCGGCGGGCCAGGAAAAATGCATGGCGTATTTGCGGCAGGCATCGCGCGGAACCTGCAGCGCTATTTCAATCGCGATTTGCAAATTATTATGTAAACATCCCACCGGCGCATTGCCAATCACATCCACCGGCCCGGGTACTGGAAAAGCCGCCACGGGCACACCGCTGGCAAGTGCTTCCAAAATCACCAGGCCGAATGTATCGGTGAGCGAGGGGAAAACAAAGACATCCGCCGCCGCATAATAACGTGCTAATTCTTCACCATGTTTTGGGCCGGTAAAAACTGCACTCGGATATTTGCGCGATATCTGTTGGAATTGCGGCCCGCCGCCCACAATGACTTTCGTGCCCGGCATATCCAAATCCAAAAAGGCTTGAATGTTTTTTTCTACCGCAACGCGGCCAACATAGAGCATAATCGGACGCGGCAGATTTAAAAAATGTTCATCCCGCGAATGAAATAAATCCGTATCCACCCCGCGCGTCCAGCGCACCATGCGTTGAAACCCATGCGGCTGTAGTTCGCGTTCGATGCTGGGCGTTGCAACCATAATCGCGCTGGCCGGACGGTGGAACCAATGCACCATCGGATAAACCAATGCAGCCGGTATGGGAAAACGTTCAGCAATATATTCCGGAAAGCGTGTGTGATACGACGTGGTAAACCGCAAGCGCCTTTGCACGCAATAATTGCGCGCGCCTAAGCCCAACGGCCCTTCCGTAGCAATATGAATGCAATCCGGCGCCAAGGCCTCTAGTTTCAAAAATAATTCTTGGCCCGCGAATAAGGCAACGCGGATTTCCTTATAGGTCGGCAGCGGATAGGTTTTAAATTGATCAGGCCCGATGACCGTCACTTCGTGGCCGAGTTTTTTCAATTCCTGAACCGTCATCGTCAACGTGCGCACCACACCATTAACCTGGGGATGCCAGGCATCAGTTACAATGCAAATCTTCAGCGCCATTAGGCCGTCACCTGTTCCGCAGGGCGGAAATCGATAATCTCCAGCCTGCCATCCAAATGTTCCACCAGCGCAGAACAACTTTCCACCCAGTCTCCGTCATTGATATAAAGCACACCGTCATCTTGCTGTGAAATTTCCGGCGTATGGGTATGACCACAAACAACGCCGTCCATTTTACGGTCGCGCGCCGCGCGGATGAGGCTTGCACGGTAATCTTTTAGCGCCGCCGCTTTGACGCGCCGTTTCAAATAGGCGGACAACGACCAATAGGGAAAACCCAATTTACGCCGCACGAAATTAAATACCTGATTGATATAAATCGCGGTCGTATAAGCACGCTCGCCTACAAAGGCCAGCCATTTTGCGTGAATAATCACGCCATCAAATTGGTCGCCGTGGATCACAAGCAACCGCCGCCCGTCCGCCAGCATATGCACACAATCATCCAGAATTTTGATATTACCGAAAGTCATACCCAGATAGTTGCGCAAAAATTCATCGTGATTGCCAGGCAGCAAAATCACCTGGGTGCCCGACTGTTCCATTTTCATGACGCGCGAAATAACGGCGTTATGGCTGACTGGCCAATACCAGCGGCGGCGCAACTTCCAAGCGTCAAAAATATCGCCCACCAAATATAGATGCTGCGTTTCTATTTGCATGAGAAATTCGGCCAAGCGGGCCGCCTGGCATTCCCGCGCGCCCAAATGCACATCCGAAACCCACACCGCCCGGAATTGCCGGACAGGTAAAGATGTATTCATGGGAATGTTTTTACATTGACCCCTCGGCCAGGACAAGGGATAAACCTGTCTTTAATGGCCAGATCCGCAACCCTTCCCTTATTTTTACATGAAGATGCGCCGCCCATGGCAGCCACTCCCATGATGGCGCAGTATTTGGGCGTCAAGGCTGAGCATCCGGATGCACTGCTATTTTACCGCATGGGCGATTTTTACGAGCTGTTTTTTGATGATGCCATTGCAGCCGCCAAGACCTTGGATATCGCGCTAACGCAGCGCGGCGAGCATTTAGGCAAACCGATTCCGATGTGCGGCGTGCCGTTTCATGCCTATGAAAATTATCTGGCGAAATTGATCCGCGGCGGTCACCGTGTGGCGATTGCGGAGCAAATGGAAAATCCCGTCGAAGCCAAAAAACGCGGCGCAAAATCCGTTGTGCGGCGCGATGTGGTGCGCGTTGTCACGCCCGGCACTTTAACGGAAGAAACCCTGCTAAACGCGCGCGCTAATAATTATTTGGCCTGCCTGATGTTTCACAGCGACCTGTTCGCCGCCGCCTGGGTGGACATGTCGACCGGCGATTTTCACACGGAATCCATGACGGCGGACGGCCTAACCGCCTGGTTCGCACGCACCGCGCCCAGCGAATGTTTGGTGCATGAAAAACAAACCGGCACATCGGCCATCACGAATTGGGTGGATGAAAAAGTGGGTCAAATGACTCTGCAACCTGCCAGCAAATTTAACCTACAAAATAACAATGCGCGCCTATGCCAGTACTTCAAAATCGCCAGCCTAGAAATTTACGGGGATTTCAGCGCGGGCGAAATCATCGCTGCGGGCACACTGCTCGATTATCTGCAATTAACGCAAAAGGGACAATTGCCTGCTCTCCTCCCGCCGCGTCCGCATACGAAACAAAGCGTACTGCAAATGGATGCAGCGACCCGCCGCAATTTGGAATTACTGGAAACCACACGCAGCGAACGTGCCGGTTCTCTGCTTGCCACCATTGATAAAACCATCACACCGATGGGCGCGCGATTGTTATCCGAACGATTATCTGCGCCACTGACGGACGCTGCGGCCATTAATATCCGGCTGGAAGGTGTGGAATTTATTTTAAAAAATTCTTCATTGCGCAAAATCTTACGCGCGCTCTGGTCCGGATGCCCGGATTTTCCGCGCGCGCTGGGGCGCCTGTCGGTTGGTCGCGGCACACCGCGCGATCTCGCATCTATCCGCACGGCGCTGCGTACGATCACGCAAATGCAAATTCAATTGGCAGATGCGGATATGCCAGCTATCTGGCAAAATGCATTTAATAACTTGGGCGAATTTTCTGCCCTGTCCGATTTGTTATCCCGCGCGCTGGCCGATGAATTGCCTTTCCATCAACGCGAAGGTGATTTCATCCGCGCGGAATATGATTTGGCGCTCGACGAACTGCGCGGCCTGCGTTCGGGTAGCAAGCAATTGATGGCGAAATTGCAGGGCAAATATATTGCCGCAACCGGCGTTGCAAATTTAAAAATCAAACACAATAATTTGATCGGTTACCATATTGAGGTTAATCCCCAGACTGGTGAAAAACTGCTGCAGATGAAGGAAACCTTTATTCACCGCCAAACCATGGTGAATGCGGTGCGTTTTACCACCGATGAACTCATTCAACTCGAACAAAAAATGGGCAGCACGGAGGAACACGCGCTGGCGCTGGAACTGAAATTTTTTGAAGACCTGACCACACAAACCATTCAACAATATTCTGAATTGAACATGGCGGCGCAGGCAATTGCCGAACTGGATGTGATGGCAGGCCTGGCGGAATTAGCCGTCACCGAACGTTACGTCCGCCCCGTCATCGACGACAGCTTGATGTTTGAAATCACCGGCGGTCGCCACGCGGTAGTCGAACAATTCGCTGCGCGGCAAAGTTTTGTGCCGAATGATTGCGCCCAATCGCCCGAGCAGCGCATTTGGCTCCTCACCGGCCCTAATATGGCGGGGAAATCCACCTTCCTGCGCCAGAACGCGCTCATTATTATCCTCGCGCAGATGGGCGGTTATGTGCCCGCCGCGGCCGCACATATCGGCGTGGTCGACCGTCTGTTTTCTCGCGTCGGCGCGGGCGATGATCTCGCGCGCGGGCGCTCGACCTTCATGGTTGAAATGCTGGAAACCGCCACGATTTTACAGCAAGCCACTCAGCGTTCCTGGGTAATTCTGGACGAACTGGGGCGCGGCACCGCAACCTATGACGGGCTTTCCATCGCCTGGGCGGTGCTGGAACATCTGCATGACAATATCAAATGCCGCACATTGTTCGCGACGCATTATCATGAACTCACGCAGCTGCAGGAAAAATTATCCGCGCTAGTTTGCCACACGATGTCCGTGGTTGAAAAAGACAATCGCATCACCTTCACCCACCACGTCCAGCCCGGCACAGCGGACCGCTCTTACGGCGTTCACGTGGCCGAACTCGCCGGTCTGCCGCCCACCGTGATCACGCGCGCGAATGATTTGCTGGCCGGATTTGAATCTCAGAATATAATAAAAAAGTAATAATTATGTGCTAGTTTTAAAAAGATAAACTAAGGATTATTCTATGCCCTTACCTTCAAAAAAAGAAATTCTAAATAGCCTTTCTCCTATTGAAAAGAAACGTGTCTCTGCTCTTTTGCTGGAGAAAAATTAGGTTATTGGGGCACTGGTTTTGCTATTTTAGGTATTGCCTCCCAACACGGCCTCTTGCCTCTCATGCTTTCCGCAATTGCTTTGGCCCCGGGTTATGTAATGGGATTTTTAAAGGACTTCCCGCATTATTCCGCAGATGGACAAACAGAGTTTTCAAAGACAAGAGATTTTCATGAAAAACCTATGTCTCCATTTAAAGGTTTTTTTTACCGGAATTAAAGTAGGTTTAATTAAAAATAGCCCTATTAAGGAGTCTTATACGATTTTATCTTCAATCTTCATTGTTGGCGCTGCTTATGGAATATTAAGTTTACGCAGTGCGGCACCTGATGCTATGAAACCGAAAATTGATGCATGGCTTGACTCTAAAATGCCTAAATCAAAAGAGCCTACCTCTCCAGAACCTTAATTTTGTTGAGTTTTCAAATAGTAAAATTTATTCTCTCCTTTACGCTTTGATGATTATTTCGTATTAAAATCAATGTCCAAAATCACCAAGGCCTTTGCGACCGTTAGCGGCCTCACCATTTTATCCCGCATTCTGGGTTTCGCGCGCGAAGTTCTGACCGCGCAATTGCTAGGCGCGAGCGCCATCGCCGATGCCTTTTTCGTGGCGCTGCGTTTGCCGAATTTCCTGCGCCAGGTTTTTGCCGAGGGCGCGCTGTCGGTTGCATTCGTGCCGATCATGTCACAAATGTTGGCTGAGGACACCGATCGCGCGAAACGTTTCGCCGAAACCACACTGTCCTGGCTGATTACCATTCTGATCCCCTTTTGCATTTTGATGATAATCTGCATGCCTTACGTGATCCCGGTCTGGCTGCCGGGCGAAATTTATGCGCCGGGGACGGAGCGTTTTAATCTCGCTGTCGATATGGCGCGCATTACCTATCCGTTTTTATTGTTGATTTCATGTGTCGCGTTGATGGGCGGCGTGCTCAACAGCCTGCACAAATTTGTGCCCTTCGCCGCTGCGCCGTGCATTTTCAATGTTGTCATTACGATATTTCTGCTGCTGTCCTGGGCGCGGCCTGATCTATTCAAATCCGCTGGTCACGCGATGGCCTACGGCCTCACCGCATCCGGCATTATTCAAATTATCTGGATGACATGGTTTTTGCGCCGTGCGAAATTTCAACTGCGATTGCGCCTCCCCACCCTGTCGCCTGAAATGAAAAAACTTTTAATCATTATGCTCCCGGCCGCATTTGCAGGCAGTATCACGCAGATCGACCTCCTGCTCGGCCAGACGATTGCCTCGTTATTACCGGGCGGATCGGTGTCCTACCTTTATTACGCCGAACGCCTGAACCAATTGCCGATTGGCGTTTTGGGTGTGGCGGTGGGCACGGCGCTGCTGCCAATGCTCGCGCGTTCGATCAAGGAAAATAATATTGAACAATCCAAACATTATTTTTCGCGCACGCTAGAATTTTGTTTGTTGCTCGGCTTGCCCACCGCGATCGCTTTTTTAATTCTTGCTGAACCCATTCAAATTACACTCTTCCAGCGCGGCGAATTCACGATGGCAGATGCCCATGCCTCCGCCTATGCCCTCATGTCCATGGCAGTGGGCATTCCGGCCTTTGTTGTCGGCAAAGCCTTTGTCACCGTCCTGTTCGCACATCAGGATACTAAGGCGGCCATCAAAATCTCCGCCGCAACCGCAATCACCAGCACGGGCCTCGGATTTACTTTCGTGCAATTAGCCAAATGGCTGGCACCTGAAAATCTGGAAATCCTGGGCGTCATTGCCTGCGCACTTTCAACCTCCCTCGCCGGTTGGGTCAATGTTTATCTGCTCCGGCGCGCCTTGAGAAAACGCGGTCATTTCTGGCTGGACGAAGCCTGCAAAAAGAATATCACGCATATGGTCTTGGCCGCCACCGCAATGACGGTAGTTTTATTAATCGCTAAACAAATCGTCGGCGATGTTTTCTTTGCGCCCAATAATTTGCACCGCCTGCTCGCCCTCGTATTTATCTGCGGTCTGGGCAGCAGCACCTATATGATCTTGTGTTTCCGTTTGGGCACGTTAAAAATCTCAGATGTGAAAACATTTTTAAAACGCGCACCGAAACAAGTTGAAACGCGCGACACCACCGTTCCCGTCGTAGGTGACCAATGAAACGCATTCTATCCGGCATTCAGCCGACCAATACACTTAACGTTGCCAACTATTTGGGCGCGATCAAAAACTGGACCCAGATGCAACATGAGTCTGAATGTTTTTTTATGATTGCGGATTTGCATGCGCTCACCAATCCACCTGAACCAGAAACACTACGCGCCAATACGCGCGAAGTTGCCGCTACCTATATCGCCTGCGGCATTGATCCGGACCATGCCACCATTTTTGTTCAATCGCATGTACCGGCGCATGCGGAGTTAAGCTGGATGCTGTCATGCCTAACGCCGATAGGCTGGATGAACCGCATGACACAATTCAAAGATAAGGCTGGAAAAGATCAAGACATGGCCAATGCGGGGCTTTACACTTATCCTATTTTAATGGCGGCGGATATTTTGCTTTATCACCCGTCACATGTACCGGTGGGTGAAGATCAGAAACAGCATCTGGAATTGGCCCGCGCTATCGCAGGCGCGTTTAACCGTAAATACGATGTGGAATATTTCAAACTTCCGGAGCCCGCAATTTTCGGTGCGGCAACACGTGTGATGTCACTACGTGACGGCAGCAAAAAGATGTCGAAATCCGATCCATCGGATATGACCCGAATTAACCTAACCGACGATGCTGAGACGATTGCGAATAAAATTAAAAAGGCCACGTCGGATTCGGAATTGCTGCCGAATAATTTGGCAGCGTTGGCGGGCCGCGTCGAGGCGCGCAATCTGATCAATATTTACGCCGCCCTCTCGGACCAATCGCCGGAATCCGTTTTGGCACGATTCGCGGGCCAGGGTTTCGGCAAATTCAAACCGGCGCTGGCGGAATTGTGTGTGGAAAAACTCGCGCCAATTTCAAAACGGTTGCACGAATTAATGCAGGATACCGCCGCCCTGGATGCTTTGCTCGCCAAGGGTGCCGCGCGCGTCAATGCGGTTGCGGAAAAAACATTGAAAGAGTGCAAAGACATCATGGGTCTGCTCGCAGCGCCATAATGGAAAAACTAGATCCGCGCATTCACGCCTACCGCCCTAACCTGGCCGACATCACGCTCCAGGGCCGCGTAGAAGGCACGCGTTTTGTGCCCGGTAGTCCAGGTAAAATCATCACGCCTATTGCAAACCTGCACGCCGTGTCCGACCGCGCCAGCCCATGCACCACCCAAGCTCTGCTTGGCGAGGCCATTACAATTTTTGAAACCCGGGGCGGCTGGCACTGGGTGCAATTGGTTAAGGATAATTACGTCGGTTATATTGCGACCAGTGACGCGGATGTTGGCGAGAATAAAACGACCCATACGATCACCGTCCCGCTGGCGCATGTATACGTACAACCCGATATTAAATCCCAACCGCTGGAAATCCTGCCGATGGGCGCGTGCATCCAGGCCGTGCGAGCAGCGGACCCGGATTGGTTATCCCTCATGCGGGGTGGGTACATTAAGACCATGGCAACCGTACCACTGCCACCCATGGATTATGTGACACTGGCAGCAAAGTTTATTGGCGCGCCCTACTTGTGGGGCGGACGCACGGCGCTGGGGATTGATTGTTCTGGACTGGTGCAATTGGCGCTGCATATAACCGGCCATGAATGCCCACGCGATAGCGATCAACAAGCCGAGACATTAGGGAAATCCCTATCCACCAACGCCCAACTTCAACGCGGCGACTTCGTTTTCTTCAAAGGCCATGCGGGAATCCTATGGGATGAAACCAACCTGCTTCATGCCAATGCTACCACGATGAACGTCGCGATTGAGCCACTGGAAATCATCCGTCAGCGCACGACTGTCACCACTATACGGCGGTTTTAGACTTGCATTCTCCCGCATTCTGCCCTATTTTTGGGCCGATTCCTCGCCTGCATATTTTTTGCTTGGCGGGGCAATTCTGGGCGGCTATAATCCAACCAGTTAACCAACAAAGGATGAAACATGAGCGATATCTCAGCCCGCGTAAAAAAGATCGTAGTTGAACATTTGGGCGTTGAAGAAGCAAAAGTAACCGATGCAGCCAGCTTCGTGGATGATTTGGGCGCGGACAGCCTGGACACCGTTGAATTGGTAATGGCATTTGAAGAAGAATTTGGCGTGGAAATCCCCGATGACGCCGCGGAAAAAATCCGTACGGTGGGTGATGCGGTTGCCTTTATCAACCAGAATGCACAAGCGGCTTAAGGCTGTCTTTTCCTTCGTTATTATGGGAATGAACCGATGAGACGTGTCGTTGTCACCGGCATTGGATTGCTGTCACCTTTGGGTTATGGCGCGGAGCATGTTTGGCGCCGCCTGGTGGCGGGCGAATCCGGCATCCGGCGGATTGAATATTTTGATGTGTCTGATCTGGCCGCACAAATTGGCGGCATTATTCCGCGCGGCACGGCCCCGGGTGAGTTTGATGTGGATTCCGTCATCCCGTCCAAAGATCAACGCAAAAATGATTTGTTCATCCATTACGGAATCGCCGCCGCCGAAGAAGCCATCCGCGATTCCGGTTACATTCCCGCGGATGACGAGGCACGCAACCGCACAGGCGTATTAATCGGCTCCGGCATTGGCGGTCTCGGTGAAATTTTTGAAACCTCGCAAGTAATGATGGAAAAAGGCCCGCGGCGCGTTTCGCCATTTTTTATTCCGGCCTCATTAATTAATCTGATCTCCGGCCAAGTTTCCATCAAGCATGATTTCCGCGGACCGAACCATGCAGTTGTCACAGCCTGCTCCACCGGCGCACATGCCATCGGGGACGCATCGCGCATGATTATGCTGGAGGATGCCGATGTCATGGTGGCCGGCGGTTCCGAAGCCGCCATTAACCGTCTGGGCATTGCTGGTTTTGCCGCTGCGCGCGCGTTATCCACGGGTTATAACGACCGCCCCACCGAAGCATCGCGTCCGTATGATGAGGGCCGCGATGGCTTCGTGATGGGCGAAGGCGCGGGCGTTGTTGTATTAGAAGAATACGAACACGCGAAAAAGCGCGGTGCCAAAATTTATGCCGAGGTCATTGGTTATGGCATGTCGGGCGATGCCTATCACATCACCGCCCCGCATCCCGAAGGCAGCGGCGGCTTCCGTTCTATGCAAAATGCGTTAAAACGCGCGGGCATTGCGCCGGAACAGGTTGATTATATTAACGCTCATGGCACCTCAACACCACTCGGCGATGAAATTGAAATCGGCGCGGTGAAAAGATTGTTTGGCGCAGCGACAGATACAATTACGGTATCCTCCACCAAATCCGCCATCGGGCATATGCTGGGTGCAGCGGGCGCGGCGGAGGCGATTTTCTCTATCCTTGCTATCCGCGATAATGTCTGCCCGCCAACATTGAATTTGCATAACCCGTCTGAAGCCTGCCGCGGCATCGACCTTGCGCCGCTCAAAGCGCGCGAGAAAAAAGTGAATATCGCACTATCCAATTCATTTGGATTCGGCGGCACGAATGCATCGTTGGTTTTCCGCGCAGTTTAATATATCTTCGTCACCAAAGGGATAATTAATTAGCGATGGAAATGCGTACGCTCTTTGTCTTCATTTTGATTCTGTTGGGATCACATGCTTCGCGCGCCGCATGTCTGTCTTATCAAGGATCAGTGACGCTGCATGGAAAACTTTCCTTAAAAACTTTTCCCGGACCGCCCAATTATAAAGACATACATCAAGGTGATAAAGCTGAAACCTGTTGGATACTAACCTTACCGCATGATGTTTGCATCGATGAAGGCATGATGGGATCCGATGGAATTAATGTAGCAGTGCCGCAAATATCTGAAATTGAACTTGCTACGTACGATTTACCAAAACAGACAGTCGCCGAAATGAAAAAGACCTTGGGCAAAGACGTTACTATTACAGGATCATTATTCGGCGCCATATCCGGGCATCATCATACCCGGGCCCTTCTTCAACTGGAAAAATTCGGTTCCGAAAACAAATGAACAAATATCTCGCTCTCTTCGCCATTATCATTCCGATTATCTTCGGCGGTGGCGGAATATTATTCGGCCTTTCAATTGTCGGGAAAGGGCCGCTGACGCACATGGCGGACGTTATAATTCCACCTCATTCCGGCCTGATGCAAACGGCAGCGGCGCTGAAAAATGCAAATGTAATCAACAGCGAATATGAATTCGCCGCGCTTATTTTCATTACCGGCAATAAAAATAAGATTAAAGCAGGCGAATACGAATTCCCCCTACAAGTTTCCCTATGGCATGTGATTGAAAAATTTGCACGCGGGGAAATTTTGATCCGCAAGATCACATTTCCCGAAGGCTGGACGAGCAAACAAATTATCACGGCACTCAATCAAAATCAATTTCTGGCAGGTGAAATTGCCGCCACTCCGCCCGAAGGCAGCCTGATGCCAGATACCTATAATTTCACGCGCGGCGATGCGCGCGCCGCTATCATCATGCGGATGCAAAAAGCCATGACAGATTTTATTGCCTTACATTGGTATGTGCACGACCCAGCCCTTAAAACACAATCTGATTGGATAAAGTTAGCAAGCATCGTTGAAGCAGAAACGCCCAAGCCCGCCGAACGCGCGCGCGTTGCGGGTGTTTACCTAAACCGCTTGCAAAAACCCATGCGCCTAGAGGCCGACCCCACGGTTGCTTACGGTGTCAATGACGGTGCCGGGCCACTCGGCCGCGCACTCACATTGGCGGATCTACAAAATTCAACTCCTTTTAACACCTACCTGAATGACGGCCTACCGCCGACACCAATTAATAATCCCGGCCGCTCCTCCCTGCTCGCCGCACTCGCGCCGGAAAAAAATGATTATCTTTACTTCGTCGCTAACGGCACCGGCGGCCACACTTTCGCGGTCACTTTTGCGGAACATCAAAAAAATGTTGTCGCCTGGCGGCAGATGAACCATCATCCCACCACAAAATAATGTGAAAACCACAGTTTAGGATGACACAAACCTGATTCCTGCTTTATGCATTACTAATGTCTGACCTGTTTTCCATTGCCGCCAAACGCGACAAAAAATCTGAAGCCTACGACGCTTCTACCATTGAAGTTTTGGAGGGATTAGAGCCCGTGCGCCGCCGCCCCGGCATGTATATTGGCGGCACGGACGAACGTGCGCTGCATCACTTAGTCGCTGAAGTCCTGGACAACTCCATGGATGAAGCCGTGGCGGGTCACGCGAGCGACATCTGGATCGCCCTGTCCGCCGACAACCGCGTTGAAATCCGCGACAACGGCCGCGGCATTCCTGTCGATCCTCACCCCAAATTTCCCAAACAATCCGCACTAGAAGTGATCCTGACCACGCTCCATTCCGGCGGAAAATTTTCTGATAAAGCCTATGCTACCTCGGGCGGTTTGCATGGCGTTGGCGTATCTGTTGTTAATGCGTTGTCCGATGATTTGCATGTGCAAGTGATGCGCGAAGGTCAGGTATGGTCACAGCATTATTCGCGCGGCGTCTCACAAGATAAAATTAAAAATACCGGCACCACCAAATTGCGCGGTACGAGTATTATCTTTCACCCCGACGCGGAAATTTTCGGCGCGGCTGCGCGGTTTAAACCGGAACGCTTGTATCGCATGGCCCGGTCGAAAGCCTATTTGCATCGCGGTGTCACAATCCATTGGAAATGCGATCCATCGGTTATTAAAGACCAAACACCCGCAGAAGATACCTTTCATTTCGCGGGCGGCATCCGTGATTATTTGCAGTCCGAATTGGGTGACCGGCCGCTGATTGGCCGCATCTTTTCCGGCACGGCGGATTTGGCAGACAAGATGGGGCGCGTTGAATGGGCCATCGCCTGGCCGGATGACAACGAAGACGGCTTCCTTAACACCTATTGTAATACCGTGCCAACACCCGAAGGCGGCACGCATGAAGCGGGCCTGCGCACTGCCCTCGCCCGCGGGATTAAGGCGCACGGCGAACGCACCGGCAATAAAAAAGCTGGACTGATTACCGCGGAAGATGTCGTTGGGCGGGCGTCGGGCGTGCTATCATTGTTCCTGCGCAATCCCCAATTTCAGGGCCAAACCAAAGAACGCCTGGCGAGTGTAGAGGCTACACGCCTGGTCGATAATGCCGTCAAGGATCACCTGGATCACTGGCTTGCGGATAATCCGAAAGAATCCAATGCGCTGCTGGAATATTTTATTGAACGCGCCGAGGAGCGCGCGCGCAAAAAGAATGAGAAAGAAGCTGGGCGCAAGGGCGCGGCGCGACGCCAGCGCCTGCCCGGCAAGCTCGCCGATTGCACGCGCGCGGATCCTGAAGGCACCGAGATATTTCTGGTTGAGGGCGACAGCGCGGGCGGCAGCGCCAAACAGGCGCGTAACCGCGACACCCAGGCAATTTTGCCTCTGCGCGGAAAAATTCTAAACGTCGCGAATGCAACCGGCGAAAAACTGGATGGTAACAAGGAACTCGCGGACCTCGTCACAGCCCTTGGTGGCGGCACAGGCCGTCAGTTCGACGTCAGCAAACTGCGTTATGAACGCGTCATCATTATGACCGATGCGGATGTGGATGGCGCGCATATTGCCGCCCTGCTTATCACCTTTTTCTTTTTACAAATGCGGCCAATGGTGGCAGCAGGCAATTTATATCTCGCCCAGCCGCCACTTTACCGGATTTCTGCGGGCGGAAAATCTATCTATGCGCGCGACGAAGCTGAACGCGAACGCATCACCGCCGAGGAATTCAAAGGCCGCAAAGTGGAGGTCAGCCGTTTTAAAGGCCTAGGCGAAATGATGCCCGCGCAGTTGAAAGAAACCACAATGAACCCCGCGCACCGCTCCCTCATCCGCGTTGGAATTGACGAAGCCACGGACGTCGCGGCCAATTTGATTGAACGCCTGATGGGTAAATCCGCCGAAAGCCGTTTTCAATTTATCCAGGAAAATGCGCATTTTGTGAACGAGATTGATGTTTAATGTCATCCCGGGTCGCAAGCTGCGCTAGGTGCTAAGTACCAAGCTTCGCTAGCGCCCGGGATGACAGTTATAATACTACGCTACGCCGCGTCGCTTTCTTCATCCATTGGTGCTTCCAAGGCTGGACGGGATGCTTCGATGCGCTCCGCCAAATCCTTGTCGCGTTCTGCCGCAATCTTTTTCAAACGTCCAACCACGGCGCCGGTACCGGCTGGGATCAAGCGTCCGACGATCACGTTTTCCTTGAGGCCTTCCAGCATATCGGTTTTACCCGCCGTAGAGGCTTCGGTCAGAACGCGCGTGGTCTCCTGGAATGATGCCGCAGAGATGAACGAGCGCGTCAACAAGGATGCCTTCGTAATACCCTGCAGAACCGGAATAACTTTAGCCGGACGTCCGCCTTCGGCTTTCGCGGCCTCATTCGCTTCGGCCAGATCGACTTTGTCGACATGCTCGCCCGCCATCAGCAGCGTATCGCCGCCGTCAACCACTTCAGATTTTTGCAGCATCTGACGCACGATGATCTCAAGGTGTTTATCGTTAATTTTCACACCTTGCAGGCGGTAAACATCCTGAACCTCATTGATCAGATATTCCGCCAGCGCCGAAACGCCTTTAACTTGCAGAATATCATGCGGCACGGGGTTGCCGCCGATCAGCGGTTCGCCCAGTTGCACCAGGTCGCCTTCTTGGACGATCAAATGTTTGCCTTTTGGAATCATATATTCGCGCGCGGTTTCTTTCGCATCGGTCGGCACGATGATCACGCGGCGTTTTGCCTTGTAATCTTTGCCGAATTCAATGCGACCGTCGATTTCCGCGATGATCGCAGCATCTTTTGGTTTACGCGCTTCAAACAATTCCGCCACGCGCGGCAGACCACCGGTAATATCGCGCGTTTTCGATGTCTCGCGTGGAATACGCGCCAGGATTTCACCCGGACCGATATTCACGCCGTTTTCAACCGACAGAATAGCATCGACCGCCAGGTAGTAAACCGCATCCACGCCGTTCGGCAATTTTTGCAATTTGCCGTTGGTGCCGCGGATTTCGATGCGCGGTTTCAGATCCGCGCCTCGCGTCGTTTGGCGGAAGTCGGTGACCACCTTGCTGGAAATACCCGTGGATTCGTCCATGATTTCGCGAACGGAAACACCTTCCACCAAGTCAATGTAATGCGCCGTGCCTTCTTTTTCGTTGATGATTGGCGTGGTATAGGGATCCCATTCAGCCAGTTTCTGGCTTGGTTTCACTTTCGCGCCTTCATCCGTCAATAGTTTTGCGCCGTGCGGCAAGCGGTGACGCGCGCGTTCAATGCCGTTCGCATCCAAAATCGCAAGTTCCACATTCCGGCCCATCACAATCGGCTGGCCTTCGTTATTCATCACCACGTTCCGCGAACGGATTTGAATTTTACCTTCAAACGCTGCTTCAATGGAAGATTGTTCCGCACCGCGCTGCGCCGCACCCCCGATGTGGAAAGTCCGCATCGTCAACTGTGTGCCCGGTTCGCCGATGGACTGCGCGGCAATAACACCGACCGCTTCACCCACGTTTACTGGTGTTCCGCGTGCCAGATCGCGGCCGTAACATAGCGCGCAAATTCCAAACTTCGCTTCACAGGTTAATGGCGAACGTACCTGAACCATATCCACGCCAGATTTTTCAATCACTTCCGCTTCAACTTCTTCGATGAGTTGATTGCGTTTCAGGATGGTTTCGCCGGTCACTGGATTTTTCACATTCTCATTCGTGGTCCGGCCCAAAATACGCTCCGCCAATGGGACGACGACATCGCCGCCGTCAATCACCGCGCGCAATTCCAGACCATGTTTGGTGCCGCAATCAAGTTCAGCAACCACAGCATCCTGTGCCACATCCACCAGACGACGCGTCAAGTAACCGGAGTTCGCCGTTTTCAGCGCCGTATCCGCCAGACCTTTACGTGCGCCGTGTGTGGAATTGAAATATTCCAGAACCGAAAGGCCTTCTTTAAAGTTGGAAATAATTGGCGTTTCGATAATCTCGCCCGACGGTTTCGCCATCAAGCCGCGCATCCCTGCGAGCTGACGGATCTGTGCTTGCGATCCACGCGCGCCAGAGTGTGCCATCATCCAGATTGAGTTAACCGGTTTGCCCTTCTCAATTTTCTGAACGCCCTTCATCATTTCTTCAGCAACTTTTTCAGAACATGAAGACCAAACGTCAACGACCTTGTTATACTTCTCACCTTTGGTGATCAGACCGTCCTGGTATTGCTGTTCAAATTCTTTTACCTTGTTCTGCGCTTCGCCAACCAGTTTTGCTTTCGCAGGCGGGATGATCATGTCATCCTTACCAAACGAAATGCCGGCCTTGAACGCGTTAGAGAATCCCAGCTGCATCATCCGGTCGCAGAAAATCACGGTCTCTTTTTGACCACAATAACGATAGATAATATCGATCACATTCGTGACTTCCTTTTTCGTCATCAATTTATTGATGGTCGAAAATGGAACCATCGGGTGACGCGGCATTAATTCCGCCATCATCATCCGGCCCGGCGTTGTCGCCACAGTTGTGATTTTTGGATTACCGTCTTCATCAACGCCATGATAACGCGCTTTGATTTTTGCGTGCAGCGTTACAAATTTTGCTGCAAGTGCATGCTGGATTTCACCCATATCGGAGAAAACCATGCCCTCGCCTTTTTCACCGTCGAGTTCCATCGAAATATAATAGAGACCCAAAATGATATCCTGCGTCGGCACAATAATCGGTTTACCGGACGCGGGTGATAGCACGTTGTTCGTCGACATCATCAAGACGCGGCATTCAATTTGTGCTTCAAGTGATAACGGCACATGAACGGCCATTTGGTCGCCATCAAAGTCCGCGTTAAACGCAGTGCAAACGAGCGGGTGCAGTTGAATCGCTTTACCTTCAACCAATACCGGTTCAAACGCTTGGATTCCGAGTCTGTGCAATGTCGGCGCACGGTTCAGCATCACGGGGTGTTCGCGGATCACTTCTTCCAGAATATCCCAAACTTCAGGACGCTCTTTTTCCACCATTTTCTTGGCAGCTTTAATTGTCGTCGCCAGGCCGTAGATTTCCAGTTTATGATAAATAAACGGCTTGAATAATTCGAGCGCCATTTTCTTTGGCAAACCACACTGGTGTAATTTCAGGTACGGTCCAACCACGATCACTGAACGGCCGGAATAATCCACACGTTTACCCAAAAGGTTTTGACGGAAACGACCCTGTTTACCCTTCAGCATGTCGGACAATGATTTCAGCGGACGTTTATTCGCACCTGCAATCACGCGGCCGCGGCGGCCATTGTCGAATAGTGCATCAACGGACTCTTGCAGCATGCGTTTTTCGTTCCGCACGATAATATCGGGCGCGCCCAATTCCATCAGGCGCTTTAAACGGTTGTTCCGGTTAATCACGCGGCGATACAAATCATTCAAATCCGACGTCGCAAAACGACCGCCGTCCAGTGGCACAAGCGGACGCAAGTCGGGCGGAATGACCGGCACTACATCCATGATCATCCATTCCGGTTTTGTGCCGGAATTCAGAAAATTTTCGATCAGCTTGATACGCTTCGCGAGTTTCTTTTTCTTCATCTCGCTGTTGGTTTCACGCAATTGTTCGCGCAAATCTTTACGCAGCTGTGGCAGGTCCATGCCCAGCATAATTTCGCGCAGCGCTTCTGCACCAATCATCGCGCGGAAAGAATCCTCGCCGTATTTATCCTGCGCGTCGTAATATTGTTCCTCGTTCAAGGTTTGGAACATTTTCATGTCCGTCAAACCTGGCTCGACAATTACATAGCTTTCGAAATACAGAACTTTTTCAAGCTCTTTCAGCGTCATGTCCAGAATTAAACCAATCCGCGACGGCAGGGATTTTAAAAACCAGATATGCGCGACTGGTGATACCAGATCGATATGCCCCATGCGTTCGCGACGCACCTTTGCCAGCGTCACTTCGACACCGCATTTTTCACAAATAATGCCTTTGAATTTCATGCGTTTATATTTACCGCATAGACATTCGTAATCTTTAATCGGTCCAAAAATCCGCGCGCAGAACAAGCCGTCGCGTTCGGGTTTAAAGGTCCGGTAATTGATCGTCTCAGGCTTTTTGATTTCGCCATAAGACCAGGATTTGATTTCTTCCGGCGAGGCCAGTTTAATCTGAATCTGATCAAAGTTTTGCTGACCTTGCGGTTGGCCAAAAAGTTGGAGTAGTTCGGTTGCCATGTTCGTGTTCCCTTTATTCCGTTACGCGCTTTGCTTCAGATCAACATTAAGCGCCAGTGATTTCAATTCTTTCACCAAGACGTTGAAGGATTCCGGTACGCCAACTTCAAAGTTCTGGTCACCGCGCACGATGCTCTCATACACTTTGGTACGGCCCGAAACATCGTCCGATTTCACCGTCAACATTTCCTGGAGCGTGTAGGCTGCACCATAAGCTTGCAGCGCCCAAACCTCCATCTCTCCAAAACGCTGTCCACCGAACTGCGCTTTACCACCCAGCGGCTGCTGTGTGACCAGTGAATATGGACCAATCGAACGCGCGTGAATTTTATCATCCACCAAGTGGTGCAGTTTCATCATGTAAATGTAACCGACTGTCACATGACGATCGAACATTTCGCCCGTGCGTCCATCAATCAAACGCACCTGACCAGATTTATCGAGACCTGCCAATTCCAACAGGTCTTCAATATCTGAATCCGCCGCACCATCAAATACCGGTGTTGCGAAAGGTACACCACCGCGCAAGTAACCGGCCATTTCAACCAGACCTTCTTCATCTAATTTCGCAACTTCATCCGTGAAAGAACGTTCGCTGTAAATTTCTTTCAGCTTCGCTTTGATGGTTTTAGCTTCACGTTCGCGCGCAGTATTGCTTTCGGCGCGATGATAATCATCCACCAATCTACCGATCTGCTGACCCAACTGTCGCGCCGCCCAACCGAGGTGGGTTTCCAGAATTTGTCCCACGTTCATCCGCGAGGGAACACCCAGCGGATTCAAAACGATATCAGCCGGCGTACCGTCTTCCAGATACGGCATGTCCTCAATGGGAACAATCCTGGAGACAACCCCTTTGTTTCCATGACGGCCCGCCATTTTATCGCCTGATTGCAATTTACGCTTCACCGCGATGAAAACTTTCACCATTTTCATTACGCCCGGTGAAAGCTCATCACCCGTTTGCAATTTTTCAATTTTATTTTCGAAACGTGCATTCAGATCCGCAACTGCATGATCAAAAGTTTTTGCCATTTGCTCAATCGCGCCCATGGTTGCATCGCTTTCAACCACAACTTTACGCAGCTGCGCCGTCGTGATTTCCGCAAGCTCTAGCGGTTTCAATTTGACGCCTTCAGGGTTAAACCCACGGGGGCCAGAAACAAATTTTTGACCGGACAAAACCTCAATCAATCGGCTTGCGAAACCGCGCTCCAAAATTGCGCGTTCATCATCGCGGTCTTTCGCCAAGCGTTCGATTTCGCCGCGTTCGATATCCAGCGCACGCTGATCTTTATCAACGCCGCGGCGGTTAAACACACGTACTTCTACGACCGTGCCTTGCACACCTGGCGGCACCTTCAGCGATGAATCTTTTACATCAGCCGCTTTTTCACCAAAGATGGCGCGGAGTAATTTTTCTTCGGGCGTCATCGGCGTCTCACCTTTTGGTGTCACTTTACCTACCAGAATATCGCCCGGTTTTACTTCGGCGCCGATGTAGGCGATCCCCGCTTCGTCCAGGTTTTTCAGCGCTTCTTCACCCACGTTCGGGATGTCACGCGTGATTTCTTCCTGGCCGAGTTTCGTGTCACGCGCCATCACTTCGAATTCTTCAATGTGAATGGATGTGTAAACGTCATCGCGCACGATGCGTTCAGAGATCAGGATTGAATCTTCAAAGTTGTAACCATTCCACGGCATAAACGCGACGAGGACGTTACGTCCCAGCGCCAGTTCACCATATTGGGTCGATGGACCGTCCGCGATGATATCACCTTTGCGAACGATGTCGCCTACGCGCACCAACGGTTTTTGCGTGATGCAGGTCGACTGGTTCGAACGCTGGAATTTACGCAAGCGGTAAATATCAACGCCCGGCGCATCCGGATTTGTATCTTCGGTTGCGCGAACAACGATACGCGTTGCGTCAACCTGGCTTACCACACCTGTGCGGCGGGCCCCAATCGCGGCGCCAGAATCGCGCGCCACGGCCGCTTCCATACCTGTGCCAACCAGTGGTGCATCGGATTGCAATAACGGCACGCCTTGGCGTTGCATGTTCGATCCCATCAGTGCACGGTTTGCATCATCGTTTTCGAGGAACGGAATCAGCGCTGCCGCAACGGAAACAATTTGTTTCGGCGAAACGTCGATGAATTCAATTTGTTCAGGACGTGCGACAATCGCATCCCCACGTGAACGGCATGAAGTCAAATCCGACGTCAACCGCCCCTTGTCATCCATTTCTGCATTCGCTTGCGCAATCACATAACGCGCTTCTTCATCCGCAGACATATAAACGACATCATTCGTCACGCGGCTGTTAACCACGCGGCGATACGGGCTTTCGATAAAACCGTATTTATTTACGCGCGCATAAGTGGCCAGGGAATTAATCAAACCAATGTTCGGCCCCTCCGGCGTTTCAATCGGGCAAATACGGCCGTAATGGGTTGTATGAACATCGCGAACTTCAAAGCCTGCGCGTTCACGCGTCAGACCGCCTGGCCCAAGCGCCGATACACGGCGTTTGTGCGTAATTTCAGACAATGGATTGGTCTGGTCCATAAACTGTGACAATTGTGATGAACCAAAAAATTCCCGCACCGCTGCAGCAACTGGTTTCGCATTAATCATGTCATAGGGCATGACCGTATCGAGATCGACAGAGCCCATGCGTTCGCGGATTGCACGCTCCATACGTGTCAACCCGATTCGGAATTGATTTTCCATCAACTCACCCACCGAACGCACTCGGCGGTTACCGAGGTTATCAATGTCATCCACTTCGCCGCGGCCGTCTTTCAGGTCGTGTAAGATTTTCAAAATTGCGATGATGTCATCTTTGCGCAGCGTCCGAACTTGATCTTCGGTTTGGAAGCCCAAACGCGCGTTCATTTTCACGCGGCCCACCGGCGACAAGTCATAACGCTCCGAATCGAAGAATAATCCGCTGAATAACTGCTCAGCCGGCTCGAGCGTCGGCGGCTCACCCGGACGCATAACGCGGTAAATATCAATCAAGGCTTCTTCACGCGTCGCATTGCGGTCAATCGCCAGCGTATCACGGATGTAGGAACCCACATTATTATGGTCAATGGCCAGTAAATCAATACTGGAAACGCCGGATGCAGAAATGGATTTCAATTCATCCAGCGTCAATTCATTCCCGGCTTCCAACAACACTTCGCCGGTTTCCAAATTGATAATGTCTTTGGCCAAATAACGCCCAACCAGTTCGGCATCCTGAATCAATAATTCCTTCACGCCCTGTTCTTGCAATTTCGCAATTTGGCGTGCAGTCATTTTCGTGCCTGCCTCTAGCGCAACATTGCCCGTTTTTGCATCCACCACATCGAATCCGAGCTTATTGCCTTTCATGCGCTCAACATCCAGTTTGGTTTTCCAGCCTTTGTTGGTCGCGGTGTAGGTAATGCTGTCATAAAAACTGCTCAGAATTTCTTCCTTGCTCATGCCTGTAATGAATAAACGCTCAGGCTTAATGTTTTTCTTCGCAACTTCACTGCGGTATAGTGTGGTCTCTTCGGAATCCAAAGCATACAATAGCGTCGTCACTGGCAATTTACGGCGGCGGTCGATACGGACATAAATATGATCTTTGGCATCGAATTCAAAATCCAACCATGAGCCACGGTACGGAATCACACGCGCAGCAAACAGGTATTTACCAGATGAATGGGTCTTGCCCTTGTCATGATCGAAAAACACACCGGGTGAGCGGTGCATTTGCGATACGATCACACGTTCCGTTCCGTTCACAACGAATGTCCCATTTTCCGTCATCAATGGAATATCGGACATATAGACGTCCTGTTCCTTGATATCCTTAATCATGCGCAGACCGGTTTCAGGCTCAATATCGAAAGTCGAGAGGCGCAGCGTAACTTTCAGTGGCGCGGAAAAGGTCATGCCACGTTGCTGACATTCTTCCACATCAAATTTGGGCGGTTCGAACTCATACGCCACGAAATCAAGTTCGGCACGGCCCGCAGCTTCTTTAATTGGGAAAACAGTTTTGAAAACTTCTTGCAGACCGACGAAATCGCGCGCGGAGGACGGTACGCGCGCTTGCAAAAACTTTTCGTATGAATCGCGCTGTACCTCAATCAGGTTCGGCATTTCACTGACAACTGGAATTTTGCCGAAGGTCGAACGGATGCGCTTTTTGTTTACATAAGGGCGCAGATTCGTGGAAGTCATCAAGGTTGGGGCAGCGGAAGAGGTCATTGTCAGCGTCTCATACGGTTCAAAAGCAAATGCGCAGGCAAGGCCAATCCCTGTCCGCTGGTTTGCTTATCGACTAATTTTTGGAGTTCCGGACCATTCAATCGTCCGTTACGGATTGCTATTTAGGCTATTTTTTGCCGGAATGCAAGCACATTTTGATCGCTTTTTTGACTTTTTTGCGCTTCGACCGCGTTCGCAGCAAAAATCGCCTGGCGAATATCCAGGAACTGGGCCGCGCTGTGGGCCGCCAAGGTACCAATCAACTGATCGGTAAAACGCCAGCTAGCACGGTCCATGACTAAATGATGCAATTGAATGCCAAGAGGCGCATTCTTCCCGCTTTCGCGCCGCCCCCGTAATTCTTTGCATAATTCACGTATAATTTTCCGCTTGCCCCGGAAACGCGGTCGGTCGCCCCAGCGCAGAACATCAAGGTGGACGTGCAGAGTTTTCATGCCTGCCATTCCTTCCATGCAATTACGCCCGGAGATAAACTGGTAGTCTCTGAATAAAGGCATATGAACTGGCGCGATATGGTTCCAAGGCGGTACAAAGCCCGGAATGAATTGATCGCCATACAAAATTTCCAGACGTGTGCGGCCCATAATTAAGTCTTGTTGTATTTCATCAGGTGAACGATTTTCTGCGAATTCGGAGTGTTGACCTGGTTGCGAAGCGTGATTTTCATGCGACCAGCCATGCTGCAGCACGATCATATCCGGCCGATCGCGGATAATGCGGGGTAATTGCAAACCGCACCATTTCGGAATAACGGAAATCGCCATTGGCAAGGAATATTTTTTCTGAAGCGTCAATAATCGTTCAAATTCTGGCGACATGCGCGTGGCGTCATCGTCGCGGATCCAAAAGGTCGCATGGTGCCCCGCCGCCTGCCAGCGCGTCAGTTCCCGCTGCAAGGGCGCGAAGATGAAAAGGGGATCGATACTCATGCCTGTTAGTTATAAAAAATTGATAAGGGAAATGCCAGCTTTTTTTATCATTATGCGTATGGAATTATTTAGGTGTGAAAGTAAAAGGATTAAAAAACTTGATATTTATAACCAGCACATGATAGCATTTTGCCAACGGGTTCGCCCGAATGAATACATCTTCAGGAGATTTTAAATGAAAAAACGTCATGTATTCTTATTGGGCGGCACCATAATATCAGCAGCTTTATTATGGTCTATTAAAAAGCCAGATGATAGTGAAATTTTCACCAAAACGCTTGATGAGGAAAGCAAAAGGTTGAAGCTGTCTATAAAGGCATTAATGATGTAGCTGACAAAGTTGTAAACTTAAAAGGCAAAGTTAGCAAACTTGAACCAACGCCTGCGATGAAAGCATCAGAAGAAGCTTATGCCAATCTAATGAAAGCAGAGCCGATTGCAATTGCATTCAAGAAAAACAATCCTGCTATCCTCAAAGGTTTATATGCAAAGGCTTTGGTTGGCACAGAAGGAACTGTGGTTATTCTAACATCTTCTGGTGAGGGTCTGCCAAAAGAAGTTGCAGCCGGTTATATTTTCTCACCAAAAACGACTGATTTTTCTGTGAAAAATGCATCGTCAGCTTTTGTTAATTCCGAAAATTTGAAGGGTCAAAGCGTTGCAAAGGCCCTTCCCTTCAGCAAAGGATATACGCCGAAAAAGAGTTCTTTCTTTGGTGTACCCGTTACAGTAAAGGGCGGGACACAAGTTTTGGTTCCTGGAATTTAACTAATTTGATATTATTGCCGCCCAATGATGGGCTGGCCTTCGGGCGGCGGTTCTTCGCCCACGGCCTCGGCCAGCATTTCAAAGCCCTGACGCAGGCGCGTACATTCACCCTTTTGCTGGCGCAGGAAATTTTCAATCGCTGGATAAAGGGTGATGGCCTTATCTACCTCCGGGTCTGTGCCCTTACGGTAAGCGCCCAGGCGGATCAGCTCCGCCATGTCTTCGTATAGTGAAATAATTTTTTTACTGTGCGCGATTAGTTCCGCTTCGCCGCGCGTATTACAGGCGGGCATCGACCGCGACACGGATTTCAAAATATTAATCGCGGGATAACGCCCGCGCTCGGCGATCTGACGTTCCAAAACAATATGCCCGTCCAGAATGCCGCGCACCGCATCGGCGATAGGTTCATTGTGATCGTCGCCATCCACCAAAATCGTAAATAATCCCGTCACCATGCCCTGCCCCGGTCCGCCCGGCCCAGCGCGTTCCAATAACTTCGCCAACTCCGTAAACGTTGTTGGGGGATAGCCTTTGCTGGTGGGCGGCTCACCGGCGGACAAGCCAATCTCGCGCTGCGCCATCGCAAAACGCGTGACGCTGTCGATCATGCATAAGACATCATCGCCGCTGTCGCGGAAAAATTCCGCGATGGAAAGCGTGACATAGGCCGCCTGGCGCCGCATCAGCGGATTTTCATCCGACGTTGCCACCACAACCACACTGCGTGCCAAGCCCTCCGGCCCCAAATCATCTTCCAAAAATTCCTGTACTTCGCGGCCGCGTTCGCCGACCAGACCGATGACCGAAACTGGTGTCGCGGTATAACGCGCGAGCATCGACAGCAGCACCGATTTCCCCACGCCTGAGCCCGCGAAAATCCCCATGCGCTGACCACGGCAGACCGCCAGAAAGGCATTCATCGCCCGCACGCCCAAATCCAGTTTGTCACCCAACCGTTGGCGCTGATGCGCATTTGGCGGAACATTGCGGATCGGAATTCCCACAGGCCCTTGGGGTAAGGGCCCCTTCCCGTCCACCGGTTGGCCCAAGGCGTTAATCACACGACCCAACCATGCGCGCGTCGGAAAAATCATGGGCGGAATTTCAATGACCTCCGCCCGGCTGCCAAGGCCCACACCCTCCAGTGTTCCAAACGGCATCAACAGCGCCTGATTATTGCGGAAACCAACGACTTCACAGGGGATTTCCACGCGGTTTTTGGCGATCAAATGACACCGACCGCCCAGGGAAACATTGCGCTCAATCCCGCCTACCTGCACCAGCATGCCCAGGATTTCCGTGACGCGGCCATAGACATGACTGTCCGGCACGGCATCAAGCGTTTCGGTGATACGAGCGGAAAGTTGGGTAAAATTGGACATGACAAGAGGATGACAGATTCGCAAGTAATAAAAATCTGGCAATCAATGCAATTTTGAGTTAAAATAGTTAACAGAAGGTTAATTTTCTAATACTCTGTTACCTTCCGACTCGGGGGTTCCATGCGTATTCTAATGATCGAAGATGACAAGGCTTACGCCAAATCCATTCAGCTGGCGCTGAAACTGGAGGGTCTGGAGGTTGAAACCGCCAGCGACGGCGAAGGCGGCCTGGACCTAGGTAGCGTTTACGTTTATAGCGCGATTTTGCTGGATTTGGGGTTGCCGGACATCAACGGTCACCAGGTTTTGAAAGACTTACGCAACCAGAAAGTCCAATGCCCTGTCATTATCCTCTCCGGTAACGACCAGATTGATGAACAGCTGAAGGCGCTGGGTTTCGGCGCCGACTTGTTCTTAACCAAAGCCATTTCACCTAAAGTCTTAGCCGCTCAGATTAAAGCATTGGTGCGCCGTTCTCACGGCCATTCCGATAAATCGGTCAAGGTTGGCCGCCTGTCGGTCGATCTGGATGCGCGCCTGGCCTATGTGGATGAAACCGTGATCGGCTTGACGACCAAGGAATTCGCGATGCTGGAACTGCTCGCGCTGCGCAAGGGCAATACCCTATCCAAGGAAGCCTTTGTGAACCACCTTTATAACGGCATGGATGAGCCCGATCCAAAAATCGTGGATGTCTTTATTTGCCGCCTGCGGAAAAAAATGGCGGACCTATCGGACGGCGATAACTTTATCGAAACCGTCTGGGGCCGCGGATATATGCTGCGCGATCCTGCCAATGCGGAACCGGCGAAGAAAAAGGTGAGCGCGAAGGGTTAAAGGATTTGTTGCTCCCTTCATTCATGCATCTTCTCACTTAAAATTTGCAACTCCCGCTTGAATGCGGTAGAGATTCTGCATGGGCATACGCGCCATCATGAATCAATTTTTATTCCGGGAGAAAACAACGGTGATCGGTCACGAATCCGCGCAATTTTTACCGGAACTGGAAAACCTGACCGCCCGCGTGGGTGAGTTGATCATGGCGCATTACGGCTCCCCGCTGACAGTTACGACGAAACCCGATGGTTCGCCCGTGACGGATGTCGATCATATTTCCGAAGAAATGATCACGCTGGCCCTTTCCTATTTAATGCCCGGTGTACCCGTAGTAGGAGAAGAAGCCATTTCAACCGGCCGTGAAGCCCCGCCGGATATTTCCGGCGGCAAATTCTGGCTGGTGGATGCGCTGGACGGCACCAAAGAATTTTTAGCAGGCGGTCAGGATTTTACCGTGAATATTGCGCTGGTGGAAAATGCTGTGCCGGTTCTTGGCGTGATTTATCATCCCGTTTCGCAAATGACCTATGTTGGTGCAGGCGAAGGCACCGCGGCACGAATTTACCCTGACGGCACACGGCAACCCATTGCATCGACGCTCGCAGATACCAGCGTCCGCATTGTTTCATCCAAATCGTTTGGTAATGAAATTCAGCTGGCCAAATATTTGGCGGGCCGCCAAATTCATGAGCACCGCCACCGTGCTTCTTCTATCAAGTTTTGTGAAGTGGCCGAAGGCCGCGCGGATTTATATCCGCGTTTCGGCCCGTCGCGTGAATGGGATACGGCAGCTGGCCATGCGATTGTTGAATCCGCAGGCGGCACCGTCACCACCTCCGCCGGCCAGCCGTTGCTATACGGCAAAGAAGGTTTTCAGAATTCTGATTTTGTCGTGCGCGGGCGGCGTTAATTAGCCTGCAGTTATATTACTAAACTCCAACTCCACGCCGCGCTTTTTAAAATAAGACTGCATCACTTTACGGCCTTGGCGGTTTTGCACCGGAATGCGCCGCGCATCCGCGACCGCACTTTTAATGCCTGTTTCCTTTAGGCTGGCTTTCAATTTATCAATCAGACCATCAATCCCGTCATTATCGTTATGCAGGGATGCATATATTTGTTCCATGATTTCATCCATTTGATACCTCCGATTATTCCGTGTTTTTCCCGCCAACTTTTTGCGCCAGCGCCGCTTCCATAAACTGGTCCAAATCGCCGTCCAGCACGCCGCCTATATCCGATGTTTCCACATCCGTGCGTAAATCTTTCACCAATTGATAAGGTTGTAACACATACGACCGAATTTGCCGCCCCCAGCCGATTTCCGATTTTTCCGCCTGATACGTCGCCATGTGCTCTTCACGTTTTTTCAATTCCAATTCATATAATCGCGCGCGCAGCATCTTCATCGCCGTTGCCCGGTTCTTAATTTGTGACCGTTCCTGTTGGCAGGCCACCACGACACCCGTGGGGATATGCGTAATGCGCACCGCGCTATCGGTTTTATTCACATGCTGGCCGCCTGCACCGCTGGCGCGATATGTATCGACGCGCAAATCTTTATCTTCGACCACCACTTCGACATCATCATCAATAATGGGCGCAACCAGCACCGCTGCAAAACTGGTATGTCGCCGCGCATTAGCGTCAAACGGCGAAATCCGCACCAGACGATGCACACCGGCTTCGGTTTTCAACCATCCATAAGCATCCGGCCCGTTGAATTCCAACGTCGCAGATTTGATCCCCGCACCGTCGCCATCAATTTGGTCCAACAATGCAACTTTATAACCGTGCTTTTCGCCCCAGCGCATATACATGCGCATCAGCATTTCCGCCCAATCCTGCGATTCCGTACCACCCGCACCGCTGTTTACTTCCAGATAAGCATCGTTGCTGTCCGCTTCACCTGATAACAGGGTTTGCAATTCACGGCGCGCCGCGGCGGTTTGCAGAGCTTTCAATAGCCCCTCGCCCTCCGCGGTTGTACGCGCGTCATCTTCACTTTCGCCCAGTTCAATCAATGTCAGCGCATCATTCAATTCATCTTCCAGCGCCCGGATGCCCTTGATATTTTCTTCCAATTTGGATTTCTCGCGCATCATCTTTTGCGCGGCTGTTGGATCATTCCATAAATCCGGCTGTTCAGCTGCGGCGTTTAATTCCGCCAACCGATTTTGCGCCTGGTCCCAGTCAAAGATGCCTCCTCAGCAATCCAATGGATTGCTGGATTTGATCCCGCAAATGTCCGATTTCCGCGCGCATAAATTATTCAATGACGTTCGATAATTTATCCTGAATGGATTTATTCATCAATTTATTCACGTCCACCACCATCGACGTCACCATATTATGCAGTTCCGTATCGCGTCCGGCCAGTGTCATGCTCTGCGGCGTTTGCAGCGTTTTGGAAACTTCCACTTCGACATAAGGCTGATTATCAAAGTTAGAGGAAATAATTTCCATACGCACTTTCACATGCATTTTATATTCGGCACTGATCTGATCGGTAAACATTGAGCCAAAATTATTTTGAACCGGCAGGCCACGTCGCACGATACTGGCATCTAGAATTTGCACTTTTGCTATGCCCACATTGCCAACGGCGCGGAAATGTTCCTGCGCCCAGTCATGCAGCGCGACATAAGGCGGCAGGTATAACGTATGTTCCACATTCGGGTCGTGATACGGCGGAATATAGGCATTCACAATTTGAATCTCATTCACGTTCAGGCGAATGATGCCGAATTTTTCATAATCCGGCGCGCGCAGTTTATCGTCACTAAACCCGCCGCCCTGTGCACAGGCGGTGAGGAATAAAACCAGCAGGAATGAAGCGAACCTTTTCATAACCCAAGTATAATTATTTTTATCCAAAAATAAAGGCTCTTCGATTAACCCAGGACAAGCGACATATCTCTACGTACGACTGTTGTAGGCGCAGGCACATTCTCAATTTTAAACTGAAATGGCTTCCCGGCTTGTTTTTGTCTTTCCACAATTTCATCAACTAATCCCATAAAGCCCATGCTTTGCAACATAAAATAATGGGGATCGGCTACATTTGTAGCAATACGTTGATATAATCCCTCTGAATATACGTATGCACCAGAAGCACCCATTAGTTTACATAAGTCTTGCTCCCTGTTTTGATGCATAACTGGCTTTGCATATCCTTCAATCGTTCTACCTATCTGTAAAATAAGGTATCTTACATCTGTCATGCCAGGTAAAAGCCTTGCATAGCTTCCGCAATCTGCGAGGGACAAGCCAATAACCGTGCCGCAGGCATCCTCTTCTCTTATTTCTTGTTTTATTATTGACTTCCAAGAGTTTAGCAAACCTGTTGCGGTATCTTTAGACTGCGTAAACATATGCACGATTTGTGGAGATTTGCGTTGGGATTCCTGACCAAGCGCCTCTTCTGAAGGGAACAAGTTAAGGATATCACCATCAATTCCAGCCTTACGTGTCGTACAGGCGATTACCAAGGGTTCCTCACTAATATCCCATATCCGATCCGCAAGCGGCATGCGATTTTTGAGAATATATTCAAACGTAACAAAACCTGCATCAGAAGTTGAGATTAAACGCTCAGTTTGCCTATCCAGAATATTATTTATGACATTATCTAATTTATTGATATATTCAGTCTTTGGTTTTCTGGTGCCATCTTCCCAACGCCCCAATGTCAGGGCCTCAATGCCTATGACAATACATAACTCATATTCATTACCTTTATATAGTGCTTTTAAAGTCTTTATAATGGACTTTAAACCTTCACGCCCCAATTCGGGCCCGTCGGCTTTATAGGCATCCCAAGTGGTTTTTAACGCATCTAAATCTGACTGTTCCATTACTGTTTCTCCTGAAATAGGAGGTCAAATTACCGAATTTCCGGCATATAAGTCAAATAATTAATCACTCAATCACCATCACGGGTTTGTTTTGATTGGTATCGGTTTTCACATGCGGTGCGTTGGATCGGATATCCGTTGGTAAAACCGCCATGTTTGGTGCGGGCGCAGGCGCCGAATTTACGCCGCTGGAAGCAGTAGGAGGTACAACGGGTCCAGAAGATTGAACGGACTGTGATACAGGTGCGGTTAAAGCGCCATCATTCGTGGATACATTCACCGCTGTTGGCGCTGTAATCGGCGTGGTGTTGCTTTCACCCTGCCAGCCGCCGCCCATGGTCTTGTACAACGTTACCAAACGCGCCGCCATGTCGGATTGATTTTGCAATTGCGCCTGCTGTTCCGCATATAACGCCTGCTGCGCCGTCGTCACATCCAGATAATTCGTCAGGCCGCGGTCATAACGTTCCTGTGATAACTGTAAAGTGGTCTGGTCAGCCGCCACAGCACGTTCCAATTGCGGCGCCCGGTTCACAGATGACAAATAATCCGACAGTGCCGTTTCAACATCCGACAGCGCGCCTTGCACCGATTGTTGATATTGGAAAAAAGCTTGCTGGGCATTGGCGTCAGCCAGATCAATATTAGATTGAATGCGGCCGAAATCAAAAATTGGCGCAGCGGCGCCCGCCGTTAAAGACCATAATAGCGAACCGCCGGATAACATATCTTTAGGCCGTGCGGCCTGCCAGCCAAATGCGGCGGGCAAGGAAATGGAAGGGAAATATTCTGCCGTCGCCACACGTTTGGTTGCATTGTTGGCACGTAAATTTTGTTCCGCCGCACGCACATCGGGCCGGTTAGCAATCACTGCCGCTGGTGTCGCCAATAGTAATGGCGAGTTTGCAACCGGAATCGCCGCGGGCGGGGTTAGCTGTGCATCCAGCATGCCTGGATTTTGCCCCAGTAAAACTTCCATGCGGCGGATGGCAGCCGTAATTTGCGCCGTAATCACCGGACGTTGTGCCTTTTGCGTTTCCAGCGCAGATTGCGCACGCGAAGTATCGAGCCCACTCACTAAGCCCACCTTTTCCCGCGCGCTCGCCAAATCCAATGCAGTTTGATAGGCCGTGATGGTTTGATCGGTCAGCGCCAAACTTTGTTGCGCCAAGCGCAATTGAATATAATTATTCGCAACTTCGCCTAATAAGGAAAGCAGCACGCCGTTTTGATTTTCTTGCACAGATTTGATTGTGGCCTTTGCCGCTTCGATCGTAGGAGAAATGCTAAAGATATTAAATTCCCACGTCGCATCGGCTTCGACATCATATAAATTACCGGTAAATCCAGCCGCTTGGCCGCGTACCGTTTTGCTCGATGTCCGTGCACGCGACACGCTGCCCGCGCCGGTGATATTCGGCAAATAACTGGCCTCAACTGACAGCAATTGCGCACGCGCCGCGCGCACCCGCGTAGCCGCGATTTTTAAATCCAGGTTTTGTGCATCTGCGGTGCGAATTAATTGATTTAAAATAGGATCGTTAAATTGTTCCCACCACCGTTGCTGCAATACCGCATCATTGACCGTCGCATTCGCCGTCCAGCCCGCAGGCACAGCCGCATTCGGCGGATAAGTTGTCGTATTGCAACCCACCAAAGCGATTAAACTGATTGTCAGGAAAAGCTTTTTCATCATTCCGCCTGATTGAATGGTTATACATAGGCTGCAGGCCCGCCATGTCAACATGCCCCAAACCATGAAAGTAAAAGTCATTAAAAACTTGACTTTGAGGTCCAATATTCAATAATCTAGAACTATAACTTAATAAGACTTGGACGGAGGCCATTTATAATGAGCATTACATTTATGCAAAACACACTAGATCGATTTTGCACAAAATTTCTGAATCCCCGAATCCCTTTAGACCAAGCACAAAAAGATCTTTTAACGATGGCAAAAGATACACACCATTTTATTTTTGCAGTGGAAATTTTATATGCGAACGCAATGGAACTTTGCGAGGCGAACTCATCAAGCCTAACAGCAATTGCGATATGTAGTTCGCCTGAAGACCAAGAGATTATTCCTTACAGCCAGCCCGCGTTTATTGCTTTATTGGAAACTTCAGGTATGCAATCGCAAGATATGGTAGGAAAATATTTATGTTTGTCACCTGCTTTCCGCGCCGGAGAGCGAGCTGCTGATCTTTGCGCTTACTTAATCACTACTTGGGCGCGTCAAGGGAAACAACTTGGTTGGTGTGAGAATATAGACGTTACGGAAGCCTGGAAAGATTTAGAAAGTAAAAGAAAAGATTGTTGGCAGTATCAGTCCAATTTTACAAATACAAGAGCATTATTTCAAATGTTAAGAAATGATCAAGACCGCTATGTCAATGCTGCGCGGATTGGTGACCATCCACCAGCCGCTTTTGCACCTTTATAGCTGTATTTAAAACTTTTTCTCTAAATGGCAAAAGAAAGGCGTCCAATGGACGCCTTTCTAAAACATATACTCTGGCTAATTAGTTCGACGTACCGTTCAAATCGCTATCGCGCCAATATTTGGTGCCTTGCAGCATGGCTTGCGCCAACAGACCAGTATCCGTCAACTGATATATCCGCACACCGTTCAGGATATCCGCAGAGCCGCTGGCCCCACCGCCCTTCGTGCCGGATTTCGCCGATGCATCTGCATTCCCAGACATGTCCAGACCGGTCGTGATGAAGTCATGAAATGCTTTGGCATCATGGAAAACAAAAACGGTATTATAATCTTTAGCGCCCAAACCAAGGCCAACGCCCGCCGTCGCGCTTTCCATATAGGTTTCCTGGCCAGTGCGGTTGTCATGCGCCACGCCGTGGCCATAACCCGCACTGACCCAAATCACCGCCAATGAACCACTGGAGAAAACCGCATAGCCCACGGCGTTTTGAATTTCCTGGCGCGTATCCGGGCGCGCGGCATAGAGGCGTGCCAACGTATTATCTTCCATTTTATGGACGGCCGCACGTTCTTCCTGCGGCGTTGCAGCATAAGCGGTTAAAGGTACCGCCATGATAAAGCCTGTCATCAAAAATGCAGTGGTGATTTTAGTAATTGAGTTACGCATGATGTCCTCATCGATAAAGCGTTGAGCCTTTACATTTGCTGATACGTGATAAAAAATATAGTTGTGTCATGCGGATAAAAATAAAGAGGCGATAAAATCTTAATGATTTTCTAAAAAATTTATCAGTACATCATAGCAATTTTCCAAATCCGATTCCTGTGTGCAATAAGGCGGCATGATATAGACTGTATTTCCCATCGGACGCAATAGTACGCCAAACAACATGCAAAATTCTTGCAGACTTTGTCCAACGTTAGCTAGATAATTATTATCCGTACTTTCAATTTCAAAGGCTGCTATTGTGCCGCAAATACGTGGATTGTGCACTTTCATATGCGGCAGGAATTTTTGATGACATGAATTGACCTCAGACAATTTTGTTTCCGTATTTTCATTGCGCCAAACTTTTAGGTTCTCTGCCGCCGCCGCGCAGGCCAGCGCATTACCACTATAGGACGTGGAATGAAACAGCATTTTTGATTTGTCTTGCGCATAAAATGCATCAAAAATTTCCGCGCCCGCCAGCGTCGCACCCATGGGCAAAAAACCGCCTGTGATACCCTTTGCCAGCGTAATGATATTCGGCAATTCTTTGCATTGCTGATAGGCGAACATGGTGCCTGTGCGGCCAAATCCTGTCATGACTTCATCAAAAATCATAAAGGCGTCATGCCTGCGCGCCATACGCGTGATCTCATCCAAAATTTCTGGCGCATAAAACTTCATCCCGCCCGCCCCCTGAATAAGCGGCTCAATGATAATGGCAGCAATTTCATTTTCATGCGCGGCAAAGGTTCTTTTTAATTCCTCCAAACAGGCCGTCGTATCCCCCGCCGGACTTGGTACGCGCAAAACTTCGAACAACAGTGCTTCATGCGGCTTGGAAAAAACACCGCGCGCCCCGAGCGAGGTCGCACCCAACGTCGCGCCATGATATGAATGTTCAAAGGTAATAATTTTATGGCGCGCGGGAAAGCCGCGATGATGCCAAGCACCCACCGCCATTTTCAGCGCGACTTCATTTGCCGTGGAACCGCTGTCGGATAAAAACGTACGCGCGAATTTTGTATCGGTCACGCGGCTCAATTCAAAAACAAAATCATTCGCCGCATCATGTGTGAAATTCGCCAGAATAGTTTGCGACAGTTTTTCCGCCTGCGCCGCAATCGCCGCACGAATAACGGGATGGGAATGTCCGTGCGTTGTTACCCACCAGGAAGAAATCCCGTCAAAAATTTTGCGGCCGTCCGACGTATATAAATACGCGCCTTCCGCTCGGGCGATAACTGGCGGCGACGGTGCGGTCGCATGTTGAGTTAAAGGTTGCCAGAGCTTCATGACGGCAATCTACTATCAGTAACGAATGAATTCTACGTTTTACGCGAAGCTTTTCGTCAGATTATCCAACTGTTTCAGCTGACCTAACAATTCCTGCATTTGTGCGAGTGGCACCATGTTCGGCCCGTCAGACGGCGCATTGTCCGGGTCCGGGTGCGTTTCAATAAACAGGCCCGCACATCCCACGGCCAAGGCTGCACGTGCCAGCGGCGGCACAAAACGGCGATCGCCGCCCGAGCTGCTGCCCTGCCCGCCCGGCTGCTGCACTGAATGGGTCGCATCAAAAATCACGGGATAACCGGTTTCCGCCATAATGGGCAGGCTGCGGAAATCGGAAACCAGGGTGTTATACCCAAACGAAGCACCGCGTTCGCACAGCATAATGTTTTCATTACCGGTCGAGGCAATTTTTTTCGCCACCTGTGCCATATCCCACGGTGCCAGAAATTGACCCTTTTTTACATTGATCGCTTTTCTTGTCTCACCCGCCGCGATTAATAAGTCCGTTTGGCGGGATAGGAAAGCCGGGATTTGCAGGACATCCACATATTTCGCAGCCTCGGCGCAATGCCAGGGTTCATGTACATCCGTCAGAACCGGCACAGCGAATTCATCGCGGATTTCTTTCAGCAGCGTCAATCCCTGTTCCATCCCCATGCCGCGCACGCCGGAAACCGACGTGCGGTTCGCCTTATCAAACGAGCTTTTAAAGATCAGCGGAATTTCCAGTTTTTTGCAAATGGAAATCATCTCCGCCGCCACACCGCGCAAATGCTCGCGCGATTCAATGACGCAGGGTCCCGCGATGAGGGCGAATGGTTTATTATTGGCGATTTCAACGCCGCCGATCTGGACGGTTTTCATGCTCATTCAATTACCACAGTTTGACCGCCCATGGAAACGTGCGGCCTGATATCAGCGGGCGGAGGTGCGGCAGTTGGCTTTGGCGCGATATTCGTTTTAACAGGTGGGGCCGCGCCAGTCGTTTCCGAAGAAATAATTTTGGTTTGCTGTTCTGGCGCCGGGGTCGTAGGCCTGCATCCCATCCGCCGCCAGCCGCGGCATAGATAGCGACTAAATCTTTCCGCAGTACGGCATCCGATGCAGCCATGGCGGATTCCGCGCTCAAAGCACTTTGTTCTGCGACCAAAACATCCAGCAATGCGACCTCACCATTTTCATATTGCAGATGTGCGAGCTCCTCCGCACGGTGCGTTTGATTATAGGCTTGGTGCAGGGAATTATTACGTTCCGTTTCCTGAAGATAATTTGTCAGCGCGTTTTCCATATCTTCCAATGCTTCCAGCACGGTTTGCTGATACGATAGGAATGCCTGCTTTTGTTGGGCATCGGCCACATCAATCGCGGATTCCAGGCGGCCGAAATCTAAAATAGGCTGCGTCAGATTTGCAGCAATACTCCAAGGATGCGCGGCATTAAACAAATTAGATGATTGGTACCCGTACAGTCCAAGCAAATTGATTTTCGGAAACAGGTCACGGTCGGCTGCACGTAAATTGGCAATCGAAGCCGCAAAGCGCCGCTCCGCCGCGCGCACATCAGGCCGGTTGGCCAGCACCGCGGCGGGTGCCGCAACGATGACTTTGGCATCCAATGGCACGAGGGTTTCCGCCGTCTCAAGCACCGCGTTTTTCGTGCCCGGCGGATACCCCATTAAGACGTTCAACCGGTTTTGCGCCGCCGCATAGGCCGCCTTTAACACTGGAATTTGCGCGGCGGTTGTGGATACCTGTGCGCCCGCACGCTGCACGTCAAAATCGCTGGCCAATGCACCGCGGAATTGTGCCTTCGTTACTTCAAATGTTTTTTCTTCATTGGCCAGATTTTTTTGCGTCAAGGCGATTTGGCGTTCATCATTCCGCATATCGAAATAATTGCGCGCAACTTCGGCGAGCAAAGACACCATTACGCCATGCGTATTGGCTTCTTCGGATTGTAAAATCGCATTGGTGGCAGATACGCGCGCCTGGTTCGCGCCGAACAAATCCAATTCCCACGACGCCTGACCGTCCAATTCCGCAATGCCGTATGTTGCATTAAAGGTGTTCACACCCAAATTTTCGCGCGTAGCATTTCCGGTGGCGCTGATGTTCGGCAGCAATTGCGCACGGCTGGCGGTGCGGTTAGCACGCGCTTCCTCAATCCGCGCTTTTGCGATGGCAAGGTTTTTATTATTGGCCAAGGCGGCGCGCATCAAGGTATCGAGTGTGGCATCGCCGAAATGCGCCCACCAATTGTGATCAATTTTTCCAGCTGCATCTGTGACACTTTGCGACCAGGCGGCAGGCGCGTGTATGCCAGAATTTTGTGCATTAGGCGCAGCGGTACAGGCGGCGATCATTAATAACAAGACGAGTGTAAGTTTACGCATCATACGATATCCTCATCGGGATTAAGATGCAATTGATCGCTTTTCACAAATATTTTTTCCACCGCGCGCATCAGCACAAAAAAGACGGGTGAGAGAAACAAGCCAAAAAATGTCACGCCCAACATCCCGGAAAACACCGCAACACCGATCGCGTGGCGCATTTCCGATCCCGCCCCGTGTGATGTCACCAACGGCACCACGCCCATGATAAAGGCAAGCGAGGTCATCAAAATCGGACGCAAGCGCAGATGCGCAGCTTCAACGGCAGCGGAAACTGTATCCATGCCGCGATGCTCTAATTCTCGCGCAAATTCCACAATCAAAATCGCGTTTTTGCAGGCGAGTCCGATGAGAACGAAAAAGGCAATCTGCGTGAAAATATTATTATCGCCGCCCGTTAGCCACACGCCCGTGATGGCACATAGCAAACACATCGGCACGATCAAAATAATTGCGATCGGCAGGAACAAGCTTTCATACTGCGCGGCCAGAACGAGATAGACCAGGAAGACGCACAAAGGAAATACAAATATCGCCGTATTGCCAGCCAAGATTTGTTGATAGGTCAATTCCGTCCATTCAAAATCCATGCCCTTTGGTAAAACGCGGTGCAGGAGTTTCGTGATGGCTTCCTGCGCCTGGCCGGATGAGAACCCGGGCGCTGGACCACCATTGATATCCGCAGAACGAAATGCGTTATAATGCATTGCGGATTCCGGCCCGTTGGTTTCCTGCACGCGAAGGACGGAGCCTAGCGGCACCATATCGCCCGACGAATTGCGGGTTTTCAGATTCAAAATGTCGTCTGGATGGCCGCGGAAATCGCTATCGGCCTGCGCAATCACCTGATACGTCCGCCCGAATTTATTGAAATCATTAATGTAGAGTGAACCCAAATAAACCTGCATGGTGTCAAAGACGTCCTGCACATCCACACCCAGTTGCATCGCGCGCGTGCGGTCAAGGTCAACAAACAATTGCGGGACGTTGATTTCATAACTCGAAAAGACTCGTGACAGTTCTGGGGTTTTTGCGGCTTCTTCTGTCACCTTTTTCACGGTGTCATTCAGCGCAGCATCACCCGCATCGCCGCGATCTTCTATTTGCAATTTAAATCCGCCGATAGTGCCAAGTCCCATCACAGGCGGCGGCGGGAAAATCGCGACAAATGCATCTTTGATGCCCATAAATTTCATTTGCAGTTTTTGTGCGATGGCGGGTCCGTAAAGATCCTTTGACGCACGCTCTTCAAACGGCTTGAGAGTGACAAAAACGATCCCGGCACTGGAGGAATTCATGAAGCCATTGATTGACAGCCCTGGAAATGCGACCGCGCTAGCCACGCCAGGTTCCTTGAGCGCGATTGCGGACATATCGCGAATGACCTTTTCGCTACGGTCGAGGGTGGAACCGTAAGGCAATTGCGCGAAGGCAATCAAATATTGTTTATCCTGGAGCGGAACAAAGCCCGGCGGAACAGCCTGAAATCCAAGATAAGTCAGCCCGAGCAGAACGGCATAGATAATCAACGAAATAGATTTTCGTTTCAACGTGCCGCGCACGCCACCCGAATAAGCATGCGATGAACGTTTGAAGATTTTATTAAAGCCGTTGAAAAATCCGCCAAACACGGCGTCCATCGCCCGCATCAGCCAGTCTTTATGCTCATGCTTATCACGTAATAACAACGCCGCCAGTGCAGGTGATAGGGTCAGGGAATTAAAGGCCGAAATGATCGTGGAAAATGCGATCGTCAAAGCAAACTGGCGATAAAACTGTCCTGTCAGACCGCTGATAAAACCAATCGGCAGGAACACGGCGCATAACACCAGGGCGATGGCAATGATGGGGCCTGTCACTTCGCGCATCGCCTGCACGGTTGCATCGTGCGGCGACAGGCCATTTTCAATATTCCGTTCGACGTTCTCCACGACAACGATTGCGTCATCCACCACAATCCCAATGGCGAGGACGAGTCCAAACAGTGATAGCGCATTAATAGAAAAACCAAACATGTGCATGATGGCAAAGGTACCGATGATCGACACCGGCACGGCGAGCAGCGGAATAATCGACGCGCGCCAGGTCTGTAAAAATAAAATCACAACGAGGACGACCAGCGCAACCGCTTCAAGCAAGGTTTCGATTACGGCCTTGATGGAATCGCGCACAAAAACCGTGGGGTCATAGACGATGGAATAATCAATGCCGTCGGGGAAGTTTTGCTTTAGCTCCTCCATCGTTTTGCGTACGGCGTCGGACACCGCAATCGCGTTCGCACCAGGTTCCTGGAAAATCGGAATCGCCACGGCAGCTTTATTATCGAGCAAGGAACGCAGGCCGTATTGCGCTGCATCTAGTTCAATGCGCGCGACATCGCGCAAACGTGTGACGGCGCCAGTTTTATCGGTTTTGATAATGATATCGCCGAATTGGTCGCTATCCGTCAGGCGCCCTTGCGTATTCACGGGCAATTGCAATTCAATACCTTTACCATAAGGCGGGCCGCCGATAACACCCGCCGCGACCTGCACGTTTTGCCGACGGACTGCGCCTACCACATCATTCGCCGTCATGTTCAGCGCGGCAATTTTTTCGGGATTCAACCAAATCCGCATGGCGTAATCGCCGGAACCGAATAGACCCACCTGTCCGATACCGGGAATCTTCGCCAGTTGGTCTTTCACATTCAGCGTCGCATAGTTCCGCAGATACAACATATTGTATCGATCGTTCGGCGATTTTAAATGCACCACCATCGTCAGGTCTGGCGAAGATTTCGCCGTCGTCACGCCAATTTGACGCGTAATATCCGGCAGACGCGGCAAAGCCTGGCTGACGCGGTTTTGCACCATCTGTTGCGCCAGATCCGGATCGGTGCCGAGCTTAAACGTCACCGTTAATTGCAAACTGCCGTCGGATGCCGCCTGTGACAGCATGTAAAGCATGTTTTCGGTACCGTTGATTTGTTCTTCGAGCGGCGTCGCCACAGTTTCGGCAATCGTACGCGGATTCGCACCAGGGAATTGCGCGGTTACGATGACGGACGGCGGCACGACTTCGGGATATTCCGAGACCGGCAATTGCGTCATCGATAGCAAGCCAGCCAGGAAAATAATAACCGAAATCACACCCGCGAAAATCGGACGGTCAATGAAAAAACGTGATAAATTCATTTTGCAGAATCTTTCGCAGGCGCAGACGCTGCCGCATCAGGTATAGAACCAGTGGGCATTTTGCTTGCATCGCCGCTGGCTTCCGTCGCACTCACTGTCGCGCCTGGGCGCACATGCAGCGTGCCATCAACAATCACCCGATCACCCGGCGACAAGCCCGATTGCACAATGCGAGTTCCGTCAACGGCAGCACCCAAACTCACCTCGCGGTATTGCACTTTATTTTGCGGATCAACCACGTAAACAAATTTTTTGTTCTGATCCGTGCCCACGGCATGTTCTGGCACGGTCAGCACCTGGCTGTCTTGGCTGCTGGACAAACGAACCGACACAAACATCCCAGGATCAGCGCACCGTCATCATTTTTGAATTTCGCACGCGCGCGGATCGTACCCGATGCAGGGTTAATCTGATTATCAAAGGAATAGATCGTACCGCGATAAATATGATCTTTATCTTCACGCATATTCAGTTCAACCGGAATGGCGCGTTCCTGCTTGCTGTCACTCGCACCCTTGCGGATCGTATCTATATAGGTGTGTTCATCCACATCGAAATCCGCGTAAATGCCATCACTTGAAACAATGGTGGTGAGCAGCGGTGCATTCGGACCAGATTGCACCAGGTTGCCTACGGTAATTTCTGCCCGGCTGATACGTCCGGAAATCGGTGCACGCACATAGGCGTATTCCAGGTTCAATTGCGCCTGGCGCAGTGCCGCCTCAGCCGATTGCACGCTGGCTTGGGCCGCAGCGTTTTGGCTTGCGCGCTGGTCATACACGCGGCGTGCGATGGCTTCCGATTTCACCAGGTCGCTTGCGCGACTGAATTCAGTGCTGGCAAATTTCGCATTTGTTTTTGCCGTTGCAACATCGGCTTGTGCTTTGGCCACCGCATCCTGATACGGACGCGGATCGATGACGAATAAAATATCGCCCGCCTTTACGTTTTGCCCATCATCAAATTTAATTTCCGTAATACGCCCGCTAACCTGCGGACGGATTTGCGCCTGGTCCACCGCCACGAGGCGGCCCGAAAAATCTGACGATGTGCGCATATTTTGCGGTTGCACGGTTTGAACTGTGACAGGTATCGCCTGAGCTGCCCCGCCGCCCGGCCCACCCTGCGCTGCCGCATGATTAGAAAAATACACGGCGCCGCCAGCAGCAACCAAGACAACCACCACCAAAATGGAGATAATATAACGTGCCATTTCGGCGCTCCTGGACCAAAGTTGAACGATGGCTCTAATTAGTCCATTTGTTTTTGGTTTTCAAGGCTCTCCCCCATCTTCGTGAAGACGAGGGAGAAAAATATTTGTCCTAACCCATAATTTTAATCACACCGTAAATGAAGACCATACCTAAAACGGTAGCCAAACTGGTCCAGCGCACCGGATGGGAATGATGACTTTCCGGAATTAAATCGCTGGCGCCGATATAGAGGAAAAATCCGCCAAATAGCGCAAGAATGACCGCAAGTGATTCCATATCCACTTTAATAAACGTCGTCACAATAATGCCGATGATCGGAGCCGCCGCATCGACTGCCAACCAGCGCAGCGCCTGTTGTTTGCTACCGCCGTTTTTCATCACCAGGTTTACGGTATTGATGCCATCCGAATAATCGTGCGCGATCACGGCCAGCATCATGATTTGCCCCAGCGTGGGCGATACTTGATAAGCCAAGCCAATTCCTAGACCATCCATAAAACTATGGATTGAAAGCGTCCCCGCGCCCACATGCGCCGCCGCATGATGGCCGTTTTCACATTCGCCATGCCCGTGGAAAAATACGAACCGGTCGAGCACCATATAGGCTGCAAAGCCTGCCGCTACGATGGCCATTATCATGGACGGTTCAAAATGATGTGTCCCACTTTCAATCGCTTCGGGAATAAGGTCGAAAAAGGCGACGCCGACCACCGCGCCGGCACTGAAGCCGGAAATGATATGCAATTTATCCCGGAACCGCATGGCGAATAGGCCGCCGAGCATTGTGAATGCGCCGGTTAATAGTGCGATGAAATAGAGATTCATGATCAACTCCTAAGGTTGGTTGCCCGGCACATGTAGGCGATATGCCAGGAAGAATTGCAGCTTACCACACCTGTCAAGGGGTGGGTCAGTGGGCTGGGCGGCACAGAAAACTCATGATATGCGGCATGGTGCAATTTGTCAGCACCGCGCCCCAAATACCGATCATCATTCCCGCGATCACATCGCTGGGATAATGCGCTGTTACCATGATACGCGATGCCGCGATAATGCCAGCGAAAATAAAAACAGGAATGCGGGTCCAGCGGTATTTTTCTGGCAATATCAACGCGATCGCTGTTGCCAACGACATCATGGTTGTCGCATGGCCGGATGGAAAAGATTGGAAATGATAGGTATGCAGTCCAAAGGCTTCATGCCAGTGGAAAAAACTGTAAATGCCGTGCTGTAAAAACTCCACCGGTCGCGCGCGCGCGAAAACACGTTTCAAAACGTCTGTGAACAATCCAGCGCCCGCGACAGAAAGCAAAATCTGAATCGCCATGCGCCATACCGGCAAAAAATTTTCCGGCAGTTTTTTCGCGCGCCATAAAATAAATCCGGTCACCACGATCAATCCCGTCGGCCATTCATACCATTTCGCCAAACCAATATCGGTAATCGCATCAAAAAAAGGCCGGCAGGTATTATGCGCATTCACATATTGCATGATCACCAAGTCAAAGGGCATCACCGCCAACATCACAGCGATGGCCAAAAGGGTGATGAGCCATGTTTTGCGTTCAATCTGGATCATAAAAATCCTTATATTCGAAAACATAAAGCGTTTCCATTCGCCCGCGGCCTAAATTCATGCCGCGGATTTCTTTTTGAGTGCTTAGATTTATTTGGGCCATTTTTAAAAG
>Ga0207695_10001121_pt1 | contig 46560 bp, 34 predicted proteins | sample KBSC54metaG_FD_184354 | JGI IMG/M metagenome (GOLD analysis project Ga0207695, IMG submission 184354) | Corn rhizosphere microbial communities from Kellogg Biological Station, Michigan, USA - KBS C5-4 metaG (SPAdes) (version 2) | ecosystem: Host-associated > Plants > Roots > Rhizosphere > Soil...
ACCCCGACGGCGTGCAAGCCTTCCGAGGCGGCGAAGGCCTCCACCAGCAGGTCGCCGGCAGCGACGCCCTCTCCCAGGGAGAGGCGGTAGAGACGGGTCGCGCTGGTGAATTGCACCAGCTGGTTCAGCAGCTCAGACATCGGTCACCGGTTGGTCAGAATAAGGAACACGTTTCAGATCGGGAGGGGCCACACTGCGCAACGCAAGCTGAGCCCGGTTCAGTTATCGGCCTGCGGCACCTTGCAGGCGGGATCGCTATCCCAACGGCCCGAGCAGATGCGCCAGCGGCAGAATTCACCTTCCACGAAGCCCAGCGCATGGCAGCGCTGCAGCAGCGCGGCGGTGCTTTCGCCATTCTTGCGTTCCACCACATCGACGTTGCGGGCTTCCTTGGACTTGGTGTTGTTGGCGTGCGCCTGGGCCGACTTCTGCTGACTGCCATCTGCATTGGTGCCATTGCCAGCGTTGGCAGCAGTGCCGCCATTGTTGCTGCCATTGGCGTTGCGCTTCTTCTCGACCTCGCCGGAGCGGGCGACCAGCGCCTTGATCAGATCGACATCACTGTCGTTGCGGTTCTCTGCCTTGGCCGGCTTCTTCTTTTTGTCCTCGTGCTGGGCGGCTGGCTTGGCGGGCTTGTCGGATTTCTCGGGCTTGGCTTCCAGCGCGTTCTTCAGCGTCGCCGGCGGTGGCTTGACGCCGTCCTCCAGGGCCGAAGTCAACTGGTCCGGTCCGCGCGCTGCCGTTGCGGAAGATGACGGCGCATCGGGCGCGGGAGCGTTGGTGTCATTGATGACCGCGGTATCGGCAGGTGCCGCGGCCGGTGCGGCGGCGGCACCGGTGGCGGGCTCCGCAACGGCACCCGGTGCCGGTGTGGTGGTCGGCGCGGCAGAAGCCAGAGGCGGCACCGGCGGTGCCGCCGCAGCCTGCACGGGGGTGCTCGCGGCGTCATGGCTGTTCATGCGCAGGGCCGCCAGTGTGACGCCACCTGCCAGCAGCAACAGCAGCAGCACGATCAACAGCACACGGCGCGGCTTGCGTGCTTCCCCGCTGGTGCTGCTGCGGGCTTTGGTCTTTCCATCCGAAATCGAATTGAGTATGCGAACTTCATCCGCAGACGAAGTGTCGGATGCAGGCATCAAGCTCGGTCTTCTGGATGCAGGTTTCTCTTGGTTCGGAGGCTGCAAGGCCGTACTCCTGTGTTGTGCAACTTGAAACAAGTTGTTTGATTTTTATTAATTTTCCGTTTCCTGCCAGTCGCTCTCGGTCTCGCTGACGCGCCGGCTCAATTCCAGAAACGTGTCGGCGTCCGCACCGCAGTGCCACCCAGCGCCGGCCAGAATAAAAAGGGGATTCGTCGTGCTGTTCCTTCTCATCGCCGCCTATCTGCTGGTCACCGGCTTCGCCATGTGGCTGCTGCTGTTTCCATCCGGCAGAGTGCTGACATTACGCTTCCTGCACGCCCGGCTTGCCGGCCTGCGATCCCGCTGGGAACGCTGGAACAGAAGAGGCGATGAGGTGATTGCAGGGACCACATCCAGCGTCCGGAGTTCCCTGACAGCGAGTGTCGACTACGTGCGCAATAATTACGTAATTGTGTCAACGATTGCTGTCTTGCTGATTGGTCCAGCCATCGTTGCATTTCTATTAAGCGGCAAATCGATGCTGCAGGGTTTTGACGACACCCAGCGCGTAACCAATTCTCAAATCGCGGAACTTTTAAAAGGTGAGCAACTCGTACCACCGCCGCCCTTGCCGCCGGACATGTTTACCACTGCTGAGGTGATCCAGGTCCGTCCGATGCTGGTCAACGCCAGCCGCAACTGGCAACTGCTCAATCCTGAATACGCCCAACGCCTGCTCCTGGTCTTCAAGATCATGAAGGAAAAGCATGGTTACGAGATGGCGCTCATCGAGGGTTATCGCAGTCCGGAGCGCCAGAACATGCTGGCGGGGATGGGCAGCAACGTCACCAATGCAGCCGCGTTCCAGAGTTATCACCAGTACGGCCTGGCCGGCGACTGCGCCTTTGTGCGCAATGGCAAGCTGGTGATCAGCGAAAAGGATCCATGGGCCATGGAAGGCTATCGCCTCTATGGCGAGGTCGCCGAGTCGGTGGGTCTGACCTGGGGCGGCCGCTGGAAGCTGATGGATTTCGGCCACACCGAATACCGCATGCCGGGCGTGATGAAGAAATAGAGCTGGACGCGGCCCTGTGCGTCGCCGTCCGACGAAAGACAGATCGTAGAAATACAAGGGGATACACCATGAGCAAGCCGATCATCGTCCTTGGAGACAAGACCTCGCACGGTGGCAGCGTCATCGAAGGTTCCGGCCAGACCCTGGTCGGCAACAAGCTGGTGGCGCGCATCGGCGACAAGGTCAGTTGTCCCCGCCATGGCACCACCACCATCGTCAGCGGCGATCCCACCATGGTGGTGGATGGCGCACCGGTGGCGCGCGACGGCGACAAGACCGCGTGCGGCGCGGTGCTCATTGCCGGCCAGGCCACCACGACACTCTGAGCGACACCACCCATCACGACAGGGGCAGGGCTTACTACAACAAAAAGAATCCGGAAAGCGAACGCTGATGAGCACATGGATAAAGCGGGGTCTGTTGACCGTCGCAGTCTTCTTGGTCACCTGGGTGATGTTCATCACCTATTGGTCCGGTGCCAACCACATGCCGGATGGCGGTGACGTCATTCTCTATCTGCTGGTGCTGCCGGCCGTCTTCCTGTTGCTGGTATGGGGCATTGCCAAGGGCAGAAGCGCCATGGCCGCAGCCGCTGCCGCCAAGGCCGCGGCTGCAGCCGCCGCACCGCCCCCGGCAGCAGCCGTGACCGAACCCGGCCATTCCCCCGAACGCAAATGGACCCTGGCCATCGTGGCCACCGCCCTGCGCTCGCCCTTCGGCGCGGATGCCGCCGACCTGCTCGAACAGATCAAGTCGCAATCGGTGCGCCTGCCCCTGGATGGCGAATTGGTGAACGATCAGGGCATGCCCATACTCGCCGGGCGCATTTCCGATGTTCAAGGTGAAGAAACACGCGAAATCTACCAGGCCTGGCAGCAGCAGCATTTCCCCGAGCAGGCGCTGACACCACAGGACAATGCACACTGGCGCAGCCTGGCGCTGGCCGCAGACATCGCCCGCGAGCTGGGCGATCGGCTGCAGTGGCATCCCCTGCTGGAAGAATATCAAGACGCGCCGCGCCATCGCCAGGAGGAAGTCGGCTTGCCGCATCTGCATCTGCTGGTGCTGCTGCCCCCCACCTGGAGCGGCGAGCAGCGCATGCAGGCTGCAAGCTGGCTGGGTGAACAAGTCTGCCAGCAAGGCTGGCCACCGGAAAAGCTCAACGTCCTGCCGGCCGCCGCCGGCGAAAATGCGCATCCCCTGCTGCATCTGGACCGTCTTGTGGCGACCAGCCGCGATCCGCGTACGCAGCAGCCCTCTCCTTACCTTGCCTCGTCCTACCTCGCCATGGTCATTGCGGCCCAGTCCAATCTGGATCCGGAGATCCTGCAAGCGTGGCAGCAGGACAAGCAATTGCTGCAAGGCGCACAGAGCATCGGCAAATCCCCGGCAGAAGCTGCAGCCGGGCTGATCCTGGCCGATACCACCCAGGCACTGGCCATGGGTACTGCCGATCCGGTGCTGCTGCACCGGGCCAGCCTGGGCCGTCACGAACAGTCCGTCGACCAGGCACGCCGCGTAGCGGGTGACCTGCTGATCCAGCTGGCGCAGGGCGCGCTGCGCGATGCGGCGATCGTGCCCGATCAACTCGCCCTGCTGGTCAGCGATGGCGATTACCGAGCCAGCCGCACCGATGAAATCATGAAGCTGGGTTACGCCGTGCTGCCCGAACTCGACCTCGGCAGCCAGTGCGTGAAGCTGGGTGCCAGCTGCGGTTCGGCCGGCCTGGCCACGGCGCTGTCGGCACTGGTGCTGGCGCACGCCGCCACCGACGACAGCGATCAGCCCAGCCTGTGCGTCTGCAACGAGGACGCCCATCAACGCGCCGTAGTCGCCCTCAGCCGTGCACCCGCGATTGCGGCGGCACCGGCCCCCGTTTCCGATTCAGCTGCATCCACCGCAACCCCGGCATCTCCCGTCACTGCTTCAGCGACCGTATAACAAGAACTCCACACCAAAGCGCTCACATCATGCAACGACTCTGGCACATCCTCAGCGACACGCGCGTCCTCATCCTCCTCGGCTTCGCCGCCTTGGCGGCCTTCCTCTTCATCGGTGCCGACCAGCTCGAAGTGGCCCTGATCTGGGCGGCAGCCCTGCTCGGCCTGCTGTTGCTGGTCTGGCTGGGGTTCTGGCTCTACAAGCGCTGGAAAGTCCGGCGCGCCGCCGGCAAGCTGGAAAACGTGCTGGAACAGCAAGCCTCGCAAGCCGCCCCCGCCAGCAGCGACGGCGCGCGGCGTGATGACGTGAATGCGCTGCGCCAGCGCATGCTGGACGCGATCAACACCATCAAGACGTCCAAGCTGGGACAGAAATCCGGTGCCGCCGCACTGTATGAATTGCCCTGGTACATGGTCATCGGCAACCCGGCGGCCGGCAAGAGTACCGCCATCGCCAACTCCGGCCTGCAGTTCCCCTTTGCGGACAAGGGCGGCAAGATCGTCCATGGGGTGGGGGGTACACGCAATTGTGACTGGTTCTTCACCACCGACGGCATCCTGCTCGATACTGCCGGGCGATACTCGGTGTACGAAGAAGACCGAAATGAATGGTTCAGCTTCCTCGGCCTGCTCAAGCGCTATCGCAAGCAGGCACCGATCAACGGCATCATCATCGCGGTGAGCATCGCCGAGCTGACCGGCAACCGTCCGGAATTCGCCATCAACCTGGCCAAGAACCTGCGCCAGCGCGTGCAGGAGCTGACCGAGAAGCTGGAAGTGTTCGCGCCGGTCTATGTGGTCTTCACCAAGGCCGACCTGATCACCGGCTTCAACGAATTCTTCCTCGACACCGAGCGCGGCGAACGCGATCGCGTCTGGGGCGCGACGCTCGCCTATGACCGCAAGCGCAGCGGACAGGAAGTCAGCAGCTTCTTTGACGAGCGCTTCGACGAGCTCTATGCCGGCCTCAAGGAAATGAGCCTGGCCAACATGTCCGTCAAGCGCGGCGAAAACCTGGCACCGGGCGTACTGACCTTCCCGCTGGAGTTCTCGTCCATCAAGGGTGTGCTGCGTTCCTTCGTGACCACGCTGTTCGAGGAGAATCCCTTCCAGTTCAAGCCGGTCTTCCGCGGCTTTTACTTCACCAGCGCGCTGCAGGAAGGCGCGACCGTCAGCGCCTCTTCGCAACGCATCGCCGATCGCTTCGGCCTGACCCTCGAACACAAGCCGCAGCGCGAGATCTTCTCCCAGCACGGTTTCTTCCTGCACAACCTGTTCAAGCAGGTGATCTTCGCGGACAAGCAGCTGGTGGCGCAGTACACCAGCCGCAACAAGATCCGCATGCGCTACGTCACCTTCTTCGCGGCGGTGACCGTATTGGGGGCATTGCTGGGCGGCTGGAGCTGGTCCTACATGGGCAATCGCCAGCTGGTGGCCAATGTGCAGGCCGACATGGACAAGGCCGTCAAGCTGCAGGAAAAGCGCCTGGACCTGCAATCGCGCTTCGAAGCGCTGGAGATCCTGCAGGATCGCATCGAGCAGCTGGATCGCTATCGTTCCAGCCGCCCGATCTCGGTGGGCCTCGGGCTGTACCAGGGCGATCTGCTGGAGCGCAAGCTGCGTGAGGAATACTTTGCCGGCATCAAGGAAATCATGTTGAAGCCGGTGTCCTCCAACATCGAAACCTATCTGATGGAAGTCAACGCCAATTCCGGCAAGCTGGAACCGATGGCCAAGCCGCCACAAGCCGGAGGCGTGACGACGGTGGCCGACAATGCGGCCCAGGCGGCCAATGCCCTGCGCACCTACAAGGACAGCTCGGCCACCAGTGTGGAAGATGCCTACAACGCGCTCAAGACCTACCTGATGCTGTCGGACAAGTCGCGTGCCGAATCCAGCCATCTGAGCGACCAGATCACCCGCTTCTGGCGCGGCTGGCTGGAGACCAACCGCGGCACCATGCCGCGCGAGCAGATGATCCGCAGCGCCGAACGCCTGATCAGCTTCTCGCTGGAGCAGATCAATGATCCGTCCTGGCCGACCGTGGAAAGCAAGCTGACCCTGGTCGACCAGACCCGAGAGAACCTGCGCCGCGTGGTGCGTGGCATGCCGGCGCGTGAACGCGTGTATGCCGATGTGAAGGCACGCGCCGCCACCCGCTTCGCTTCCATGACCGTGGCCCGCATCGTCGGCGACAAGGACAAGGAACTGGTCATGGGCAGCTACGCCATCCCCGGCACCTTCACCCGCGATGCATGGGAGAAGTTCGTGCAGGATGCCTTCAAGGAAGCCGCCAACAAGGAATTGCAGAGCGCCGACTGGGTGCTCAAGACCTCCACCAAGGATGACCTGACGCTGGAAGGCAGTCCCGAGCAGATCCAGAAGGCGCTGGTGTCGCAGTACAAGACCGAATATGCACGCGAGTGGCAGAAATTCCTGCAGGGCGTGAGCATCGTCGAACTGCGCAACCTGGACGACGCCACCAATGCCATGAACCGTCTGGGCGACCCGCTGACCTCGCCGCTCAACAAGGTGATCAACACCGTCTACGACGAAACCTCGTGGGACAACCCGTCCCTGGTCGATGCCGGTCTGGCCAACGCCAGCAAGGGCTTCATGGGCTGGTTCAAGGAAACCATCCTGCGCCGCTCGCCGGCCCCGGTACCGACACAGCTCAATACCGACGGCAGCACCGCCATCCCGATGGGACCGGTGGGGCGCGAATTCGCCGGCGTGGCACGCCTGGTGGTGAGCAAGGACAAGGGCAATTCGCTCATGCGCGGCTACATGGAGAATCTCTCCAAGCTGCGTACCCGCCTGAACACCATCAAGAACCAGGGAGACACCGGCCCCGGTGCCAAGCAGCTGATGCAGCAGACGCTGGAAGGCAATGGCTCGGAACTGTCGGACTCGCTCAAGTTCGTCGATGAAGAGATGCTGCCCGGCCTGAACGACCAGCAGAAGACCACGCTGCGCCCGTTGCTGGTCCGTCCGCTGGTGCAGGGCTTCAATGCACTGGTGCGTCCGACCGAAGGCGAAGTCAACAAGATCTGGCGTGCTCAGGTGTACGAACCGTTCCAGAACAACCTGGCCGCCAAGTATCCGTTCTCGCCCAATTCCAAGATCGAAGCCAACAGCGGCGAGATAGGAACCGTGTTTGGCGAGAACGGTGCGATCTCCAAGTTCGTGACCACGGCCATGGGTCCGCTGGTGGTACGCCGGGGCGATACGCTGTCGCCGCGCAAGTGGGCCGACATGGGCATCACCCTGTCGCCGGCCATCACCACCAGCTTCGCCGACTGGATCAGCGCGCCGGGCGGTGCTGGTGCGGGCGGCGGTGCTGCAGAAGCGCAGACTGTATTCCAGATCCAGCCCCAGCCGGCACCGGGCGCGCTGGAATACACCATCGAGATCGATGGCCAGCAACTGCGCTACCGCAACACACAGGCGCAGTGGACCAACTTCGTGTGGCCCAATCCGCAAGGCGCTCCGGGTGCCAAGGTGACGGCCGTGACCTATGACGGCCGCACGGTGGAAGTGGCCAACCAGCCCGGACGCTTCGGCCTGGAACGCCTGATCAACACGGCCCAGCGCAAGCGCAAGGACAACGGTGCCTTCGAGCTGTCGTGGACCAATGACGGTGTGACGGTGGTGGTGAACCTCAAGATCATCAGCAGCGCCGAAGTCTCCGGCAACAGCAACGGTGCCGCCCGCGGCACGGCCGCTCTGCGTGGCCTGAAGCTGCCGGAAACCATCGCTGGCGGCGCACCGGAAGCGCCGACGCCTGCACCGGCGCAGGTCCCGACGCCAGCGCCGGCCACTGCGCCCGCTGGCGCTCCGGCAGCGCAAGTGCAATCGCAAACTCAATCCATGACTACAGGGGCTAAGCAATGAGTGCAACCGGCACCCCCATCAAGATCGGCTATTTCGGCAAGATTCCGGCGCGCGGGGATTTCATCAAGGCCACTGACAACGCCGCCCTGATCACGCTGCTGGACAACTGGCTGGCGCAGACCATGGAGCTGCTGTCGCGCGATGCGCGCTGGAAGATCATCTACGACGGCGTCAAGCCGCTGCACTTCGTGGTCATGGGACCACGCAGCCGGCGTGCCGTGGCGGGCCACCTGCGTGCCAGCGGCGACCAGTCGCAGCGCCGCTTCCCGTTCATTTCGATGAGCGCCTTCGATATCGAGGATCCGGTCGCTTTCGTCAGCAACAGTCCGCTGATCCTCTCGCGTCTCTGGTCGCGGCTGGAATCGCTCACGCAAAGCGTACTGACCGCACCCGATCCGGCCCAGCCGCTGCAAACCCTGGCGTCGACCACGCTGGAACTGGACATCAACAGCGCCGGCTACACAGCGGCCTTTGCCGACTTCCTGGATCTGCAGACCACGGGCTCGCTGCAACAGATGCTGGCCGAAGCCGGCTTCACCGGCAATCTGCGCCAGTTGTTGCTGGCGCTGGGGCTGCTGCTGCAGCCGGTCATGGCCAGCACCTCCAGTCGTCTGGACAAGAATCTGATCCTGCCGCTGCCGCGCGACCCGATGTATCGCAGCCTGGTGGCCAGTTTCTGGATGCACCTGATCACGCCCTTCCTCACCCGGGCCGATTTCGAGCTGGCGCTGTTCCTGACACAGCTGGATGATCAGCCGGCCATGTTCCTCGGCTTTTCGGGCGCTTCGCCGCGCACCTTGCATTCGGTGATGGACATCCAGGCCGGTGCCGAGCACAACATCCCCTTCGACGATGCCGACTGGGTTGAAGAACATGTGGGCAGCGACTACGGCATCCAGAAACTGTCCAGCTACCTGGCCCATCCCGACCTCTCGCTGACCTCGGCCCTGGCCTCATTCCGCGAAGCTTTCATCGGAGCCTGAATCTTGAAGACGAACATTCTTTCCCAAACCCGCCGGCTGGCATTGTTGAGCGCGGCCTGGCTCGCCTGCTCAGTCGTTCATGCACAGAACGTTGCGCCGCCGGTCGCCACGCCTGCACCGGGCCAGGTACTGGTGACCGGCACCGTCCCCGATGAAGCCAGCAAGGCGGCCGCGCTGGCGCGCCTGCGCGAAGTCTATGGCGCTGACCGCGTGGTGGATCAGATTGCGGTCGGCCAGGTGGTGCTGCCGGCCAACTGGAACAATCACGTGCAGAAGCTGATTTCGCCCAACCTCAAGGCAGTCAGCCGTGGCCAGCTGAAGATCGATGGCACCAGCGTCAGCATTTCGGGCGAAGTGTCCAATGAGGCGCAGCGTCAGCAGATCGCCAGTGACATGGCCAGCAGCCTCAATTCTTCCTATACCGTGAACAACGGCTTGCGGGTCTCCACTTCGGAACAGGGGCTGCTGGACAACGCCCTGGCCAACCGGGTGGTGGCCTTCGAAAGCGGACAGGCCACCCTGACGCCCGAAGGCAAACGCATCCTCGATGAGATAGCTGCGACCATGCTCAAGCTCAAGGGCCGGCACGTGGAAATCATCGGCAACACCGACAATGAAGGCCTGCGCGCCAGCAACATCTCGCTGTCGCTGGCACGGGCTGATGCGGTCAAGGCCTACCTGAGTGCCAAGGGGGTCGATGAAAGTCTGCTGACGACCTCGGGCCAGGGTCCGGATCGTCCGGTCGCTACCAACAATACGGCTGAAGGGCGTGCCAAGAATCGACGGATCGAATTCCGTATTGCCAAGTAAGACAAGACGCGGGTGAATCTCGCCCGGCATGAAAAAGGAACCGCTTGTTTTGCGGTTCCTTTTTTCTTTGGGCGCGTCGCCAGGCGATGTTCAGTCCTGTGGCGGCGGTTGCAATCCCAGCAGTTCTTCGACGTGGGACAGTGCGGCGTTGTCCTTGATGACGGTTTTGAGCCAAGCGTGCAAAGGCATCTCGCCCCATTGTGCGGCCTTGTCGGCCAGGTGAGCGACCGGGCTGTGGGGCTCGGTGCGGCGGAAGAACTCTGCCACGGCGCGCAGTTGGGCAATGGCTTCGGCACGCGTGCGGATCGGTCCCTGATGCTGGACCGGCGCTGCAACAGGGCTGCCTTGCTCACTCAATTGCGCGGCCACGGCAGCCGTATTTTCATCGGCCACGGCGATCTCTGCAGGAGCTACCGAACGCAGGCCGGTATCGGCTGCGAAGCGGGCGATGGTGTCGTGCACCAGGGTGATCGCCTCGCGGGCGGAGGAGAAGCCGGGACCATCGACACCGAGGCGCTGATCCACGGATTTTTCCAGTTGTTCGAGGCATTGCAGGCAGTACTGGGTATCGGCCAGCATGGCTTCATAGAAGGCATGTGAGCTGCGCTTGCGGGCCGATTCCATGACGGCCAGCTTGATGCCCTCTTCCGGCTGGCCGCCTTCGTTGGCGATCCGTTCAGCATTGGCCGCGCGGGTGCGGGCGGCGTCGAAGTCGAGCAGCGAGAAGGCGCTGCCACGGCCTTCGGTCAGGGGGATTTCGCGCGACATCTGCACCGAGCGCGACAGCAGCCAGGTCAGGTTGCCGACGCGGCGGTCGTGGTCGCCGTCTTCCGACAGCGGATAGAGATGATCCCAGAACTGGTCGAACAGCCCGGCCACCAGCAGGAACCCATCCCCCAGACCGCGCAGGCCGCGCGTCTTGCAGGCGGCTTCGCTGTACCAGACGGCCAGGCGCAGGTCCTTGCTGCGGGTTTCGATGAGCTGGGCGCAGCGCTGCTCGACGAAGATCCAGTCTGCTTCCTTGATGTCGGTGACCCATTCGCCCTGGTCCAGGGTCGGATCATCGAAGCGGCGCGCCTCGGCAATGGCGTCCAGGTCGGCGGTGAAGGAGAGGTCTTCGCCGCCGGGATGGTTGTCATTGATGGGCTTGAGCAGCGGGTCGACGGCAGAGGTGGGTGGCTTGACGCCGAGCAAGGATTTCAGGGTGGGCAGTTTCATGGTCGATGCGATCCCGATCAGTTATTTTCTTGTCATGATGATCCCCGTTGTTTCAGCATGCGCGTGCTGGAAGTGACGGGCCTTGGAGGGGGTTGGACAAGGGTTGGGGGCGGGTGTTCGCGCGGACGAGGCAATAAACGAAAAATTGTGCGGGACGATGAGCAGAGAGAGACAATCTCAAATGCTCCTGCCCCCATGCTGATCATTGCGAGAGGAGCCGCGTGAAATCAAAATCGCGACCGAAATCTGCCTGCCGGTCTGGTAAATCCTCGTACCAATGTTGATTGATCGGATTAAAACGGGAACGGGTGCGGCTCATCTACAACTCCTCACCCACAACTGTTCCTCTAGGCTAGACATTTCTTCGCCGTCTAACCGGTCAATCAGGACTCTTCAGATTCCCAAACAGGCCTCTACAGAACCTTAGTTGTCCAAAGAACGATGGCTCAATTTTTCGCAGCGATCCCATCAATCCAAGCCTTCCGGCCAACTTGACTCTGGAGCACACCTCATTGCAACGTAGTAGCACAGCCCTAACGGCAGCCAAATCCAGAAGAACCAGATCATCAGAAACGCGAGAATCAACTCTACCGCGCCCATATGGTGACGATAGCACCGCCCTTCTTCTCCCGGAGCGAGATAGGGCATGTAGAAGAACAGGCTATTCAACAAGGAAATCCGCCGCTCACGCACATGTAGCGTCGGCAGATTGGATGGGCCTTGCTCCATGTACCTTCGCACATAGGACCAGATAGACTGCAAGCCTTGGGTTGCAATGTCGTTGCCTCTGAGGGTGATCCGCTCAAGCGCCTCCGTGGTTCCTGGTCGGCAAACTACCAATACCAAGGCGTATCTCACCATATAGACCTTGCCGTTGAATCCGGCCTGTTTGGTCAATTCGGCCTCGATGTCCGTCCAGTCGAAAGTCTTCAGCAGAAGTTTTCGGTGTGCGAAAGGATTGAGACTGAGGCTGAAATCCTGTACGTAAATCTTTCCAGCACGACGGTCAAAACGTACAGGAAGATCACGTGGAATTCGACAGTCCAGCCAGATCAGGAACAGGCTGTAACCGGCCAGTGCAAGATTCTGAATCGTCAAGATCGTTATCACCAATACAGATCTCGGGGGTGTAAAGATAGACGTGAAGACATGTGGCGCGAACCAGCACAGTATCAGCAAGACCGCCATTCCGATAAAAATGAAACCGCCTCGCAGAATGGAGGATGCGCGAGAAATATCCAGTTTATCTTGATCGACACCGATCACATCCTCTTGCAAAGCCATGACAGAAACTTCTTCCTCCGCCATCGCCGCTCGGGCCGGTAGGTCCTCATGCCAGAGGGGATTCGGCGGATTAAACAGCGATGTACTCATGAAAGAATTTTCTGTTTCCCACGCCGACTCTCTTCATCCACTTCTGCAGGCCAACACGGCTCTGGAGCACACTTCATTGCAACGTAATGGCAAAGCCCAAGAGGCAGCCAGATCCAGAAAAACCAGAGCGTCAGAAAAATGATCGAGTAATCCAGCCACCGCATCTTGCTACGGAAGCGCCGGCCCTCCTCGGTTGGGGAAAGGTAGGGCATGAAATGAAACAGGCTCTTGACGAAGCCGACACTCTGCTCACGTGTCATCAGCGCTGGAATACGGGACGGGCCGTAGGCCATGAACCGGCGGACATAGGACCACAATTGATACAGGGTCTCGGCACCAACGTCATTACCCTTGAGTGAAATACGGTCAATGACCTCGTTGGTTGCTGGTTTACAGATCACCAGCACCAACTCATGCCGAACGGAGTAAGTCTTCCCGGTAAATACTGAAGACTTGGCAATCTCCGCCTCGATCTGATCCCAATCATAGATCTTGATTTCCGTTCGCCAGCGCTTAAGACGTTGCAATGACGCCGTAAATTCGTAGACGTATATTTTTCTGGTGTTTCGATTGAACCGGATCGGGGTGTCTCTCGGAAGCAGACAGTCGTGCAGAGCGAATACGCTCGCTGCCACGATACCGCCAACCAGCATGACGCAAAAAATAAGTCCAAGCACTGGAATGAGGTTGAAATAAACATCCCTCAACTTAATAAGAAGAGGGATAAATACGCCAATAACACTCAGAAGAAACAATCCTCCTACTAAGATACCTAGTCCCCTGATAACAGACGATGTACGTGAAATCTCCAGGTAATTTTCATCGACGTGATTCAGATCCTCATCAAGGAGCGGACTATCCAAGCGCTCATTAAATTCAATTCCTGAATCGCGCTTAGGGAGGTCCTCATACCAAAGAGGATTTTTCGGATTAAATCGGCTTGTATTACTTGTTGTCACACTTCCTCCGCTACCAACGTACTAGCCAGGCAATCCTCACTATTGTGGCATCAGGAAAGAAATTGAATGTGATCACGGCACTTTTCAGTCGTCATTTTTTAATCTGTTTAAGGTGACTTGCCAACGTGGTATCTGGTTGACATGCCCCAGAAGATACGAAGAATCGAATTCGCACAACGATCTCATGCAGATGGCGAAGACTCTCAGTCAATATCGAAAATAGAAGGTTCCATACTCCCCGGGATCACCGTCTTTTCTCTTTTCTTTTGATGACTTCTTTAAGTCAATTCGTGATGGATTTCCCCAGCCCAACGCTGCAAAAACACGTTCTGCGACGCGCGCAAATGGTAATAATTTAAATCCCATGTTGATAGTGAATGCTGAGAAGAAAATGATCAAAAAGGCCAATATGTAGTAATTAGTCATATCCAGAAATATTTCTGCAGTAAACCCCAGGACGAATCCCAGACAAGTAAAAACAACTATAGAAATCAGGAAAACAACCCATATCAGCCATGCATTCAACACTGATCTCCAGTGCGCCAAAACACCACGACTACAATGCGGATAAAGAGCAATCATCCTGTCGGAAGGCCGTGCTATCGCAACCAACTCTTTGCCATTAATTGTTCGGCGATAAATGACATCAGCCATATCCCCTTCTGCAAAGGGGCTTCTCCACACCCACCCTTTGTACTTTTCTCCATCAATGTCAAATGAAAGATAATCTGCCACCTCTTCAATATTAGAGGCATTCGCCATCTGGGATGTCGCTACGCCACCCATACCAGCAAAGGCGTTTGCTACGGCAGACATCTCCATTACACGTTGATCGTTTCTTGTAAGTACGAAGCTAGCCTCAGCTCGGGTACATTCGTAATTTTTAATGACACCGCTTACCATAAGCAGGTCTTCATCAGTTTTCATTCTTAAAAAAGAAGTCATTAAAGTACCCCAATCTCAATAAGCGATTTTTCAAGCTCTTTTCGCTGTACAGATATTTCACCGTATGCAGAATTTGCCGTTCTTTTTATGCCGAATAAGGAAAGTGAAGACTAGGTTTCGAGCGCGTCATCGATAATTAAAAGAAAATTGTTTGCGCACCGAAAGATAGCTCATGCAAAAGTCAGGCTCAGAATTATCAATGATGAGCTTGTGACGCAAGAAAAAGGGGCGCAGGCTCTCTCACCTGACGTCGACTCCCTGTTATGTCACCGACCGCATTTCTGGTCTTCTGGCTGATAGATTCCAATACAGAGGAACCTGGCCGTCATCAATTTGTCTCAGGCAAACTGTATTGATCAGCAATCACCATCCTTGCTGCCCCATCATCATCCTCATCTGCAGAGAGCGATAGCGATGTCCGATAACGAAAAGCCGGTGCCCGCTGGCAAAGCAAAAACAAATACCCAGCATGACAGCAAAGTAGACGTCCACTATAACGCGACGGAACTCTACTTCCGCCCGTCGACGGGCGAGTTGCTGCTTGTCCCCAAGTCAGAGGCGCTGGCGTTCGAGAATCATGGCAAAGCCATGTGCAAGGCAGTCGACGATTTCCAGCAGGCCAATATTGGACTGAGCCAGGCGATCGCCGCTTTTGGAAACTTCAAAGGCTCCGATCCTATTGCGAAGGCCAACGCAGAAAAGGCCGTGACCAACGCCGAACAGCAAGTCAAGAAAGCCAACGACGCCCTTCGAGAGAAGATCAGCAAGCTGACTGACATCAGCAATGGCGGAACGGCTATCGTCGAACTGATCCCCATTCGGCAGTTGAAGGGGGACGGGCGAGGCAGTCGTACGCCGTCGGGGCAGCGTCAGGCGCAGTACGGCCGGAAGATGACCTATGTCGTCCCAGAACGAATCAAGCCGCACTGGCGCACCTACTCGCTTACGTCAAAGAAAGATACCCAATCCGGCCACAAGAGCGCACTGAAGAAAGACGCCAACGGTAAATACAAGATCGACAAGGAAAAGCTGACCGAACAGCTCCGCACCATCAAGCCCAAGATCAAGGCCGATTTTTACAATTTCGACGAACATGCCGTCACTGGCGTCTTGGGTGATTGGGCAGAAAAATGGAACGCCAACCTGAAGGTATCCTATGCAAGCAACCATGTCGACCTTTCAGGGCAGGCACAGCTGATGCGATACATGGCGGGGGTGGGCGCTTCGACGGAATGGGAACCCACTGAAGGCAAGATTGGGCTGAAGGCAGAAGCGAAGGCAGATTTCGCGCTTGCTGAAGCAAAGGGGGCCATGAAGCTCTTCGCGCCTCATCGCTTGGGATGGGTGTGGCAGTTCAGTGCCAGCGACGGCAAGACCTATCCGCTAGGTGCAGTTCGAGCAGAGTTCGGCATCTCTTTGTCCGGAATCGTGGGTGCGAGCGCCGTGGCAGAACTGGGCTGCGAGCTCAAGATAGAGCCAAAGAAAATCGGGCTTCGCGGAGTTCCACCGCCAAATCGCAGGCTCTTCTCGGTGAACGATGAAGGAGTCCAGATAGCTGGACGTGACACTGAAATCACGCCCGCCAAAGCAGAACTGGGCGTTTTTGCCGGGGCCAAAGCTGACGCCGATGTCAGCGGTGCTATTCAATGGCTTAACCCTGAAGACAAAGCGCAAAAATTCAAGGATTTCGCAAAGATCGCCCCGGGCGTCAGTGCCATGGCGGGCGCGGGTATCAGCGCCAAGCTGGAATTGACCTACATTGACGGCAAATTTCGTTTCCTCATGTCAGCCAGCCTCTGCGTCGGTGTAGGGGCAAAGGGAAAGATCAAGTTCGAAGTCGACGCCCGGCTGATAGGCGAATTCATGGTCTGGGTCTTCTATCAGCTTTATCACGCCAATTATGAAGTGTTGGCATTCATCCGCAGGGAAGCATTTGCAGCAATCACGGATATCCAGTTCCTCGTGATCCAAAGCGGCCAGAACGCAGCCAAATTCCTATTGGATGATTTGACCCAAATCCAGGCCTATGTCGATGCCGTGATAAAAAATTTCGAAGCCTCGGAACGCCGAAATGCATTGGCGGCCAATGTGCTGAGCAATCCCAAGATGCTCAGAATCTCGACGCCCGAAGCAAAAGGCATGCTTCTCTACCAGCTAACGCGGCACGGCAAGGCAGATTGGCTGGACAACGGCAATTACATCGGTTTGGATGCTTACCACCAGCGGAAAAAAGCCGTCCTGTTGATTTTGAGCTGGACCCAGACGCTGGCAGATTTCCAGAATGTGCTGCAACACCTTACCGCCCGTGGCAGCAAGACAACCGAAGACACTCGCTCGCATCTCAAGCGTTTTCTGCAATTGGGGGTGAACGATATGGATGACGAACTGGACACCATCGAGCGTCGCTTGAAGCGTCAACCCTCACGCGGCTATGCGGTGGCCATGAATGACTCGCCGCGCTACGACTTTTTGCGTGGAGACAATCCCAATTTCACCATGCTGGCTCAGGTTGAGCCGATCAACCAGATCGACCCGATGCATATCGGACCGGATGAAGACAAGACCATGTACGCCTGATGCCCCCGGCATCGTCCGGTCGTGCTGTTGCCGACGATGATATGCGGACGATCAACGCGCAGTCGTCGGTTTTATTGTGCCAACCCAGCGCAGCGGAAACTATAGCCAGCCACAGGAGGCTTGAAGCCGCTTTCCTTCCACAATTTGGTCATTTTTTCGTCGATACCGTCGGCCCGTCGTGCGGTGCGTTGCATGGTCAGAGCAGGGCGCGGATTGCTATTGGGAACACTGCGCACCACTCGCAGGAGGCCCGATGAGGGGCCTGCGGGATCGTTGACGGCTGAATGGGCGTAGTAATCTTCTCCATACCAGTCACTGACCCACTCGTACCCGTTCTTGGCAAAGTCCCCCAACCCAAGCGAATTGGCAGGGGTACTTCCTACCGGCACAGGGAAAAATGGGTCTTGGCTAATGGCCTCGATCTGATCAGACGAAAGCACGTTATCGCCTTCCCGGAAAGAGCCGTCATTGGTTGCAAAGATATAAAATTTTCCGCCGTCCCGCGCCGCGTATTCCCACTGCGCCTCGGTGGGTAATTGCATTTTCTTCCCAAGCTGCTGACCCAGCCAACCACAATAGGCCTGTGCCTCATCCCAAGAGACCAGCGCCGGAAACCGGCCGCTATCCTTGAGTGCGGCGATTCTTTCGGATGTCGGATCGGCTTTGGGGTCGTTGACCTTTCTCATGTTCTTCTGCGCAGCAAAGACGTTGTACTCGTCGTTAGTGACTCGCCACTTGAGCATGAAAAAATCTGCCAGCCGGACTCTGTGCAGAGGCTGCGCGTTGGCTTCGCCGGTGTAGGGCAACTTTTCTTCAGAATGAATTTCACCAAAATCACCCATCTGAAATTCCCCCCCTTTGACCGGAAGCAAACTCCGGCGCGCACTTTCAACCAGTTTGGCCGTCGCCGCTGCCTGCTCGCTTGCGGCACCTGCATTGCAGCCGGCAATCCCAGAGAGCAGCAGCGGCATCAGCAAGATATGACGCCACTTGGCTGCGGCTTTGCGGGATTCCTGGTAGGGGTACATGCTTGACATACTAATGAATTCCTTGAACTGATGAACGCGACAAACCGACCAGTACTGGCCAAGCCGGATCAGGCTTCGTCTCCGAGAAATATCTTGAGTTCCTCAATGCCCTTGGTAAAGGACCGCACGGTATTTCCTGCCTCATCCGTAATACCGCTGGCAATCACCTCACCTTTGGCATTTTCAATGCGATAAGGGGTATAGCTCACTGGTTCGCCAGTTTCCTTGTCAATCACACGAAAAGCCTCATGATACGCAGGCTTGGCCTCCGGCATATGCGGTAGCTCACCCGCCCCGTCCACTGGCCCGGTCAATTCCTTCACGCTGGCCTTGAACTCCATTGCGCCAGGGCCGTGAATTTCGATGTTGCCGCCCTCAATTTTCATCCATGCTCCTTGGGCTGTGAACATCACGTGCTGCTTTGCCGCTACCCGCAGATGCTGCCCCACGCTGGCCACCGTCACCTGCTTCGCCGCCGTCATGAGCGTCTTTCCCGCCTGGCTCTGCACGCTAACCTTGCCCGATGCAGCATGCAGCGCCATGCCGGCATCCTGAACAGGCTTGCTGGCATCACCGACTTTGCCGTAAGTGAAAAGACTGATCCCTGCCTTGGCCAGATGATGCAGATTGCCCTGCGCAATTTGGTTGATGTCCTTGCCCGCCGTGACGCTGCTGGTCACCCCCGCTGCCAGAATCGCGCTGGCCGGAGTTGCTGCGGCGATGCCGGCCGGACTGGAGAGCTGCAACTGCGGTGCGCTGAAAGCAGTCGCGGCACTTGAGCCTGCTTCACCGCCATCGTCACCACCACTGCCGCCTGCCGAAGCCGTGGCACTCGCCTTGAGCACCTCGACCGACTCCGCCAGCGATTCCACCGCGGGCAACTTGCCTGCTTCCGTCTCGCCCTCGAATTTGGCATTGTGCTTCTGCGCGGTCTCCGCCAATTGCTTCTGCTTATCGACGCTGTCCGCCAGCTGCGAAAGCGCACCCCGCACATCCAGCTGCGCCCCCGAACTCTTCTCCGTGGAGAGCAACAATCCCTGACCGCCGCGAACGGCCGCGCTGTAGCGGGTCTTCAGCTCGAAGCCCTGACCGGTGGCGGCCAGGCGCTGATTGTCGGTCTGCTGGCGCAGCAGACCAAGATTCAGTTCGCTGGCACCGTCATGGCCATCCGCATGCTGTTGCAGCGAGGCACGCGACTGGCCGGGGGTATCGTCAAACACCAATTGGTTGTACGCGCCACCGCCGCTCTGGCTGGCACCCAATGCCTGTGTCTTGATACCGGAGAGCACCGCCGCATGCTGGTGCCCGTCCGCATCGCCAGGGAACCACGCCGGTGCATTGCCGGTGGCCGCACCTGCGCCCTGCCCGGCCTGGTTGCCCTGGGCATTGTCCTGCCCGCGACCGTTGTACAGCGTGCCGATGACCACCGGCCGGTCGATGTCGCCTTCGATGAAGTCGATCAGGACTTCCTGCCCCACGCGCGGCACCGCCTGGCCACCCCAATTGGCGCCCGCCGTCGGCGCAATACCCGCCAGCACCCGAACCCAGGTGCCAGATTGTTCATTGGCTGGCGCGCCAACGTGACCTTCCGGTGCCGGAGAACTCAAGCCGCTGTGGCTGCGCTCGCCGCGCTGCCAATGGAATTGCACACGGATCCGGTTATCGCGGTCAGTATGGACCGCCTGTCCCTGCGCGCCGACCACCACCGCCGTCTGCTGGCCGCTCGCCACCGGCTTGGGATGCAGACGCTTGCCCTCAGCATCCGTCAGCAGAGGACGATACGGAATCTTGTTGCGGATCGCCTCGAAACGATTGCGGTAAACCGGCCGCGCATCGCCGCGCGCAGGCTGCAAGGCGGCATCGAGCAGATTGCCCGCACCAGCGCCCTCCTCCAGTGCGGCTTCGCCCAGCAGACGCATCGCCTCCGCCTTGAGATCCGCGTTCAGATTGTTGTGCGCCTGGTGAACCACCCGCAGCAGCGCGAACTCGTCATCCGCGCCACCGATATGGTCGTAGTGACCAGTGAGGGTAAAGCTGGTCGCGGGCCTGAGACTGCGCACCGTGCCCGTGCCGGTGAAGATTTCATTGCGCGCCTCGATGGCCTGCATCTGATTGCGCGCCTGGCGTTCGGCCTGCGCACGGTTCTCGTTGGCGTAGACGCCGGGCGCATCGCGCAGGGTCAATACCAGACCGCCCGGTGTTTCGCCCTGGCTGCCGTGGGCATCATCGCCACCGGTACTGCTCATGCTGCTGGCCTCTCGTACTGCGGCCTGGCGGTAGTCCCAGGTCAGGATCTCGACCGCATTGCTCTGCCAGCGGCGCACGCTGCGCCAGCGGTCAATACTGTCCTGCGACATCACCGCTCCCGGCTGACTGAAGGCGATCCGGTCACGTGCATTGGGCTTGAAGCTGCCGTTGTGGTCAGCGATGACCACAGTGTGCGTTCCCAGGCTGGCGCTGCTCGGGTCGCCGGTGTGCTCGATGTAGTAGAACAGGCCTTCCTCGGCCAGCAGGCGTTCGACGAAGGCGAGATCGGTCTCCTGGTACTGCGTCGCCAGACTGCGCCTGGGGTAGACCGAGACATCCTGCAAGTCCAGTCGCCAGGCGGGCTGCAGCTTGCCTTGTCCCTGGTAGTCACGGAAGACGGATTCGATGATGTCCGGCACCGTCATGTCCTGGAATACTGCACTGTCGCGCCGATGCTGCAGGAAGGCCAGCCACGGCTCAATGGTCAGCACGTAACGCGCCATGCCGCCATTCGCGCCTTCCATCCGGCAGTCGGTGACGTGGCCATGGAAGGCGCGTGGCACACCATCCGTATCCAGCTCAACCAGCACCGGCTGCCCCAGCAGCTTGCGCAGGGAAATGCCGGCGTTCAGGCTGAGGCAGGAGAGCTGCAGGCGATAACCGGCGATGTCCACCTTGCCATCCATCGCGCCGCGCTCATCCTGGAACGCACTGATCTGCTCGACGGCCTGCAATTTCTCGGCCATCAGCGTCTCAGCGCCCAGCTCCGCTCCTGCGGCCATGTACAGCCGCATCACCCGCGTGGATTGATTCCACGCCCCCGCCAGGGCGGCGATGGCCGAGGCAATCATGATTGCCCCGCCGTTGATCGGACAAGCTCAGCAGCGGGCGCTGCCGTGTGAAGGGGTGGAGAGGAACACGTCATGATCTTGAACGCTTCGTGAAGATTACTGGATGGTGTACTTGAAATCGCCCTTCTTGCTGGCCGAGACCTTGATGCGGCTGATGCCCTGCCCTTCGGCCATGCGCGCCAATACGCTTTCGGCGATCTCCGGCAAGAGGCTGCCGTTGAGGATGTTGTCCACATTGCGCGCGCCGGAATCAACCTCGGTGCAGCGCGCGAGCACGGCTTCGACCAGCGCCTTGTCGTAGCTGAACTCGGCCTTGTGGTTGCCGGCGATCCGCTTGGCGATGCGCGCCAGCTTGAGATGAATGATCTCGACCAGCACCTCGTCGGCAATCGGGTAATACGGGATGACCTTGAGACGCCCCAGGAAAGCCGGCTTGAAGGCCTTGACCAGCTGGGGCCGGATCAGCGCATCGAGCTCATCCGGGGTGGGCAACTCTTCCGCAGTCTTGTTCAGGCACGCCTGCATCATCTGCGAGGAAGCGACATTGCTGGTGAGGATGATGATGGTGTTCTTGAAGTCGATCTCGCGGCCTTCGCCATCGTCCATCACACCCTTGTCGAAAACCTGGAAGAACAATTCCAGCACATCCGGGTGCGCCTTCTCCACCTCGTCGAGCAGCACCACGCTATACGGATTGCGTCGCACCGCCTCCGTCAGTACGCCGCCCTCGCCATAGCCGACATAACCCGGCGGCGAACCCTTGAGGCCGGAGACGGTATGGGCTTCCTGGTATTCGCTCATGTTGATGGTGATCAGCTTGCGCTCGCCGCCATACAGCACGTCGGCCAGTGCCAGCGCAGTCTCGGTCTTGCCGACGCCGGACGGTCCGACGAACAGGAACACGCCCTTGGGCTTGCCCGGATCATCCAGATTGGCGCGCGAGGTACGTACGCGTTGCGCGACAGCAGAAGTCGCCTGCGGCTGCCCGAGCACGCGCTCGCGCAGCAAGGCGTCCAGGCCCAGCACGGTCTTGATCTCGTCCTTGACCATCTTGCCCAGCGGGATGCCGGTCCAGCCGGCCACGATCTCGGCCACCACATGGCCATCCACCTGGACCGGCACCATGGGGGTCTCGCCCTGATGCTGCTTCAGCTCGTCCAGCAACTGCTTCAGTTCGGCGCGCGCAGCATCGGCATCACCTGTGTTGCTACCTTCCTTGTTGGCGTCTTCCAGCGCGGCACGCGTCTGCTGGATGCGCTCATTCAAGCCACGCTCCTGCTCCCAGCGGGTCTGCAGATCGGCCTGTTCAGCCAGGGCCGCGGCGTGTTGCGCCTGCAATTCGGCCAATCGTGCCTGATGCTCGGAGCCGCTGGCGCTCTCGCGCCGCAGTGCGCCGATCTCGGCATCCAGACGCTCGATGCGCCGCGTGACGCCTTCCAGCAGCGCCGGCGTGGCATTCTGTCCCAGCGCCACCTTGGCGCAGGCAGTATCGAGCACGCTGATGGCCTTGTCCGGCAGCTGGCGGCCGCTGATGTAGCGATGCGAGAGGCGCACGGCTTCGGTGATCGCTTCGTCATACACGCGCACGCCAAAGTGCTTTTCCATGAGCGGGGCCATTGCCCGCAGCATGGCGCATGCCACTTCCTCGGTCGGCTCCTCGACCTTGATGACCTGGAAGCGGCGGGCCAATGCGGCATCCTTCTCAAAATACTTCTTGTATTCGCTCCAGGTCGTGGCGGCGATAGTGCGCAACTCGCCACGTGCCAGGGCGGGCTTGAGGAGGTTGGCGGCGTCGTTCTGTCCGGCCTGGCCACCGGCACCGATCATGGTGTGCGCCTCGTCGATGAAGAGAATGATGGGATGCGGACTCTTCTTGACCTCGTCGATCACGTTCTTGAGGCGATTCTCGAACTCGCCCTTGACGCTGGCACCGGCCTGCAGCAGGCCCATGTCCAGCGTATGGATCTCCACGCCTTGCAAGGGCTGCGGCACATCGCCCTGGGCGATGCGCAGGGCCAGGCCCTCCACCACGGCGGTCTTGCCCACGCCGGCCTCGCCGGTCAGGATGGGATTGTTCTGGCGGCGGCGCAGCAGGATGTCGACCGCCTGGCGGATCTCGGCATCGCGCCCGATGACCGGGTCGATCTTGCCGTCACGGGCGCGCTGGGTCAGCTGGGTGGTGTACTGGTCCAGCGCCGGGGTCTTGCTGGCAGCGCGCTGCTGCAGTTCGCCCACGGGATCGCCGCCTGCGCTGTCCTCTTCACCCGGCTTGCCGCCGGCCTCTGACATCGCAGGGGCTTCCACCGAACCTTCGGTGAGTTTGTGCAGGTCATGCTTGAGTTCGTCGACCTTGAATTTGGCAAACAGCTTGGAACCGCGATAGGCCAGTTGCGACAGCTCGCTCTGGGTCAGCAGCGCCAGCAGCAGGTGGCCGCTGCGGATGGCGGGATTGCCGCTGTCCAGCGAAGCGATCAGCCAGCCATGTTCGAACAAGGTCTGCAGGTGAGGAGACAGCACCGGGGTCCGGGTATTGCCGTTCTTGAAGGTGCCGATTTCGCGTTCGAGATCAGCCTGCAGACTGTCGAGACTGATGCCGCTACGTCGCGCGATCAGGCAAAAGTCAGATTGCGGCTGCTCCAGCAGGGCCAGGAACAGGTGTTCCAGGTCCACTTCATACTGGCCGCGCGACATGCACAGCGTGGCTGCGCGTTCCGTGGCCAGGCGCGCGGACTCGTTGAGTTTGCTGATCAGGGATTTCAGGTTGATGCCCATGCTGCGTTTCCTTCCTGCTTTGAGTGGCGACAGCCTTGGCGGCCATCTTGGTTTTTGTGGTTTTCTTTCACATCACTGAACGGCAATTTCGTAGCGGATATCGGCGCGGTCCCTTGTTTCGGGCGCGGTGGCGATGAAGGTGTCCCAACCCAGGCGCCCTCCTTCATTTGTGCCTGCAAGCGCCATCCCGCGGACATCTTGCGCACGCAGAACCAGCTGCACTTCATATTCGAGCGTCGATCCGGTGAACATGCCCAACATGCGCGCCAAGGCCAGGGAGGCCTTCTTCCCTGGCAGGAACTGCTCGAAATCCTTCATCGCCAGCGGGCCGATACGCAGACGCATGCGCAGGTCGCGCTGCCAGACCCGCTCGCCGGCCATGGCCGTGCCGAGGGCCGAATTGGTCGAACCCAGCATGGTCTGGTGTTCGCGCGGCACCTTGTACCAGTAGCCGACGAACTGCTCGATCTGCAACGGCACCGAGAAATACTCGCCCAATACCTTCTGCATGTAGGGTGCCGAGGCGGGACGGTGACGGAAGGCCCCCGCGAAGTGCGCCAGGGATTCGTCGCGGACACCGTTGCCCTCGATGTCCTGCAGGCGCTCGCGCAATGAACGGAAACCGAGCCCGGACAGGGACAACAGCAACGGCAGGAACGTATCGCGGCGGCCGGCTTCGTATTGAAAGGCCAGGCGATACTTGCTCCACGCCTGATAGAACAGGGCGAGCGAACGCGTGGAAAAGGCATCCAGAAAGGCACGCGGACCTTCATCGCGCTGCTCGATCTGGTGACGGGCAATGCGCTCGGTGTAATGCGCAGGAAGCGAACCGCTGCCGCCCAGGAAGCCCATGAAGGTCGGCGTCAGCCGCACATACTTCATCTGCCCGCTGCGCAGTGCCTGTTCCATGTCAGCGACGGAGACAGTCTCATCTTCGCGCGGCGGATAGGTCTCAATCCTCTCGATTTCACTGGCAGGAAAGCCGAGTACGGTGCGATTGGCAAAGCGCAGGAAATCACTGACCGCACGTTCATGCGGCACCCCGTTGCGCTTGAACCAGAGTTCGATCATGCGCACGGCCTGGAAAAACTGGAAGCGATGAGGAGCGGCAAACAGCCGCTCGATCACGCTAGGCTCAAATCTCCGCTGCGTGGCCTGCATTTGAGCAGTTCCTCCCCGGTTCTTTTGGATATCACGGTCAACTGCGAAAAGCTGTTGGCGTGGACGTACAAACCCATGAAGCGATCGATCACGCCGGCGAAGGCGTGCAAGCCGCTGCCGACGAAACCTTCTTCATCCACGGTCAGCTTGACCTCGATGCCGCGCACCAGGCTGGCGAACGGATTGCCCGGCAACCATGCGGTGGTGGCTTTGTGATCGATGGCGGCGATGGCACTGATCTGACGTTGCGAAATGGGTGAATTGGATTGGTCGTAAAGCGTGAGCATCTCCTGGAAGGCTTCCAGCCCACCCCGCATGAGCGAGAGGTGATTCAGCGAGAGATGCGAGATAAGACGCCATTGCGCGCCGCGCCCACGCTCGAAGCGCGAAGGCAATGTCGGTTTGCGCAACAAGGCGGCGGTGCGGATCACGCCGCCACCTTCCAGACTCAAGTCTCCGCCCGGCAGGCCGTAGGTCAGCAAGGCAGGCAGGTCGCGGTTTGTGCAGGTCAGCTCGATGCTCAGGGTATCGGTCTCGACCTTGGCCGGATCGAAATCGATATCGACGATCGAGATCTCCGTTTCATATCCGGGGCTCTTCAGGGCGACCAATTCGTCACGGCGCATGGCCCAGTAGTGACCATCACTCTCGGGAGCCTGGCCGTGGCGCAGGGAATAGAAGGGGCGGAAACGCGTGATCGATTCGCCTTGCGGCGTCTGGCGCACCAGCTGGACCGAATCAATCGAGTAGACCTCGTAACCGAAGGCGCGACGCCCGTCGGGTAGAACCGGATACGAGGCACCCGCATGCGTCAGGCGGATCGGATCGCCCCGCTGGCTGAACAGGTTGATGACCGGTGTGCAGCCCAGCAGCAGATTGGCCGCGCTGACGCCGCCAAGCTGGCGGGCGATGTGCGAATCGGCGCGCAAGCCGGACAGGCCAAGGTGCAAGGTGAAGCTTTTGGTCCCGACCGGCAGGACGGCGAGAATGGCCGACAGATCGATGTCGAAAAAATTGAATTTCTCGGGGAAGGCAAAATACTCGGTCAGCAGGCGATAAGCCGGATGCGATTGCGACGGGAAGTCGATCAGCGCGTCCTCTTCAGCGAACCCCACCTCGGCCAGCGGGACCTTGCGCAGCCCGGTCCAGCGGCCGCTGCGCGGCAGCTCGACCCAGGCAGCCGTGCTGCGCATGAAGAGGCTGTCACGCAGGGCGGCGCAGAACGAGGCCTCGCCATCGATGAAGACGCGCAGCGAGGCCAGGCCCAGCTTGGACAAGGTCACCTGCTCGGTGGTGGTCTCGATGGTGATGGACAGGGAGGATGTCACCGAAGTCGGCGGTACCACTGCCTCGGGCGCATCAATGATGGGAGAAAAGACCGCTTGCGCTAACCGGATGGGCGCGACCGGCACATCGTAAGCGCTCTGGAACCGGCAGATCACGCCCTTCACCGGCCGTGTGGATAGCGCCGTCCCGCGCGGGATGACGGTGGCGTTGGTCAGCTGCGCAGCCGAGGCTGCTGAGTCCATGCGCGCGATCGAGCAGGAGGGGAAAGGTCGCAGGTAATGCGGATAGAGGACCTCGAACAAGGCCTCGGTGAATTCGGGGTAGTCGTCATCAAGCCGCTTGGAGACCCGCGCGTTGAGCAGCGCATAGGACTGGATCATGCGCTCGATATGTGGATCCTCGCAGATCTCGCCGGCCATCAACAGGCTGCCTGCGATCTTGGGATAGCGCTCGGAGAACTCGCGGGAATAGCGCCGCAGGAAGCTCAGCTCACGCTCGTAATAGGGAAGCAGCTCTTGCACTTAGACTCCTATGCGCGTGGTTCGCGACTTGCTGATCGAATATTGCAGGGTGGACGGCTGCAGGACGGCGTCAAAATTGACGGTCTCGCGCGCCGCATTGACCACGAGCAAGGCACTGATGGCGAAATTGAGGCGGTTGATCGAACCTTCCTGGATCTCCAGCGTGGCCTTGACGTTGCGCAATCGCGGCTCATGCCGGGAGATGGCTTCTTCCAAGGAATGGCAGATGGCAGTGCGGTCATCCAGGCTGGCCAGGCTCATCCCGGCGAAATCATTGAGACCATAGGCGATGATGGAGGTGCTGCATTCGGGATATTGCTGCAGCAATTCCTCGGGTACGACGGAGCGCGTGTTGAGCATCGCTTCCAGATCGCGCGCGACGGCATCCTTGAGTTCTTCTAACGACAGGCGGCTGACGACAGGGCTGAAGGAGGAACGCGGTCCATCATTCATCAGCTTGTCAAACAGGCTGGGCGCGAAGCCTTTCATATGCTTTCCCCCGTCTGGTGATCGAATTATCGGGTGGGTGAATCGACTGGCCTGGCCGACCAATCAACGATCTTGATAGTGAATCACGCGGTGTTGAAAACGGAAGTCCGCCGGAGGACCGGCGGACGTCATACGCTTCATGAATGGCTGTTCTTTTGCCGACAGCTCATCCGTTCAGTGCAAGGTAGCCTCAGATGACCTTGTTGGTCGACAGATCCCAACCGCCCGAGGTATTGCCGGCGGTCCCGCCATCCTTCTTCTGCTGGGTGTACTTCCACTTGACGGTGGAGTACTTCAGGCCGACCACTTCGTTCAGGATCTCGCCCGACTCGATGGACGGAGCGACGCTGCTGATCATGACGTTGGTCAGTTCGATTTCGAAATAACGGACGCGCTCGCCCTTGCCATCGGCGCGCATGAATTCGAACTTGGCCTTCGGGATGGTCTTGCCGGAGGAAGAGTTTTGCAGCAGCAGCGGCGAAGCCAGGTCAGCCACCTTGGTGAACACGATGTCCTTGTGCTCGCAGCGCTCGGCGGTGTGGCCACCACCGGTCGATGCGGTTGCCGATTTCGGCTGCAGGACTTCCCAGTCAACGGTCTTGCACTCGATCCAATCCTTGTGCAGGTCATCAGTGGATTCACCCTTGATGCCGTCGATTTGCAGATAGACGTCAATTGCCATAACTTATCCTGTAAACATGAGGGAGGAAAAATAGTTAAGATTTACCTGCCTGTGGCAGCTCCGCAACCAGCCGGAGCGACACGGACAGTTCATCCAACTGAAAATGCGGACGCAAGAACGACACGGCGCGATAAACGCCTGGCCGTCCCGGCACTTCCGACACCTGTACCGAAGCTTCGCGCAGCGGGAATTGCGCTTTTGCTTCCTGCGTGGCGTTGTCATCCAGCAGCACGTATTGCGCGATCCAGCGATTGAGGAAGTCTTCGACGTTTGAAGCGGCAGCAAAGCTGCCGATCTTGTCCCGCATCATCGACTTCATGTAGTGAGCGATGCGCGAGACGGCAAAGATGTATTGCAACTGCGAGGACAGGACCGCGTTGGCATTGGCCGCATCCGTGTTGTACTTCTTGGGCTTCTGAGCGGACTGGGCACCGAAGAAGGCGGCGTAATCCGTGTTCTTGCAGTGGACCAGCGAGATGAAGCCCAGATCCGACAGTTCTTTCTCGCGACGGTCGGTGATGGCGATCTCGGTGGGGCACTTGAGGGCGACTTCGCCTTCATCCGTCTTGAAGGTGTGGGTAGGCAGGTCCTCGACCAGGCAACCACCTTCCACGCCGCGAATGGCCGCACACCAGCCGAAGTCCTCGAAGGCCTTGGTCAGCTTGCTGCCGAAGGCATAGGCGGCGTTGCACCACAGGTATTTGGAATGGTCGGTACCATCCACATCCTCGACGAAGTTGAAGCCTTCAACGGTGGTGCCATCCTTGGGATTGAACGGCAGACGGCCGAGGAAGCGCGGCAGGGTCAGGCCGACATAGCGCGAATCCTCGGATTCGCGGAAGGACTTCCACTTGGCGTATTCGACCGTGTCGAAGACCTTGGACAGGTCACGCGGCTTGCCCAGGTCGGCATAGCTCTCCAGGCCGAACAGCTCAGGCGATGCGGCGGTGATGAAGGGAGCGTGCGACGCAGCGGCGATGCGCGACATCTGCTCGATGAAGTACATATCTTCAGGCTGGCGCGTGATTTCGTAATCGCCCAGCAAGGCACCGAAAGGCGCGCCACCGAAGGTACCGAATTCTTCTTCATATACCTTCTTGAACATGGCGCTCTGGTCAAATTCCAGGGCCGAGTTGAAGTCCTTGACCAGTTCCTTCTTGGTGGCGTTGAGGATCTTGATCTTCTGATTCTCGCCAACGGTGGTGTTGCGCACCAGGTAGTTCAGGCCTGTCCAGCTGCCTTCGAGCTTCTGGAATTCGGGGGCATGCATGATGGCGCTGACCTGATTCGAGATCAGATGATCCAGTTCGGCAATGCGGGCATCGAGGGTCGCCGACAGGTTGTCGGAGACGACCACCGTCCCTTCCATGACCTGGCTGACCAGTTCGGTGATCAGATCCTTGGCGCGGTCATGCTCGGACGAGGACTTGGCGACCTTGCTTTGTTCGACGATGTCATCCAGAAGAGTGCTGGCGGCAGCGGCAGGCGCAGCACTTGCGGCAGCTTCGGTATTGGCTTGAGCGGACATGGGAATCTCTTTTACTTGTTGGTTTGCTTGCTGAGTTCGGCCAGCTTCTCGGTGCTGTTGAGCACGTCGCTGAGGATGTCTTCCAGCTTGTCGTTGCCGGCGATCTTGTTGCGCAGATCGGCCAGCTTGGTGCGGGCTTCCAGCAGCTTGCGCAGCGGCTCGACCTGCTGCACCACCGACTCGGGACGGAAGTCTTCCATCGAGCGGAACTTCAGTTCCACCGCGAATTCCCCGCCTTTGTCGGAGAGCTCATTGGAGACGCGATAAACCGCGCGCGGCTCGATGCCCTTCATGACTTCGTCGAAATTGTCGGGATCGATATTGATGAACTTCCGATCCTTCAGGCGCGGCTGCGGCACCTCCGAGTTGCCGCCAAAATCACCGACCACACCGGTGACGAAGGCCAGTTCCTTCTTCTCGATGGCGTCACCGATCTCGACGTCATACGTCATCTGCACGCGCGGGGGACGCACTTTCTGCAGTTTTTTCTGGATGCTTTCTCTTTTGGCCATGTTTGCTCCGCTGCTGTATTGAGTGAACGCCCCATTCGCCTGAGGCGGCTTGAAAAGCGGGGACAGCACAAGCTGCCCCCGCTGGCGCGCCTTACTTCAGATTGCCAAACGGATTGGGACCGCTGCCGCCGCCACTGCTGCCATTGCCGGCATCCGCATCTGCAGCCGGTGCAGGAGCCGCCTTGCGGGCTGCCTTGCCGCGCGGACGGGCCGCTGCAACAGGCTTGGCCGGAGCGGGCACCAAGGTGTTTTCGCCGAGGCTTTCACGCAGGATCTTGGTCAGGTCCTGTGCTTCGGTCTTGACCGAACCATTCAATGCATTTTGTGAGCGCAGATCCCCCAGGGACTTGGTGGCCAGACGCAGACCGGAGACGGTCACGATGCTGTTGGCGACCTTGTCGGCGGGATCACGCTTGAGGGCCTCCTGGGCGTTGACGATCGCATCACTGTAATCACCTGCATCGAAGCGGATCTGGGCGATACGCAGCCAGGGCGTCTTGTCAGCAGGGAAGCGGCTTGCCACTACCTTCAGCACCGACACGGCCTCGTCGGTCTTGCCTTCCGCCTGCGCGGTATTGGCCTGGGCCACTCCGCTTTCCAGCGTGTTCTTGGCCTCATCTTCCGGATTGGGCTTGCCCTGGGTATTGGCACAACCCGCCAACATCACCGCCAGCAACGCCGGAATGATCAGACCTGTCTTGAATTTGCTCGCACGCATTGGAAACCACTCCTTATATTTTTGACATTAAGAAAGCCTTGCACGACATCGCGCAAGCAAATTAGTCGGCACCGAAAAATTCCGGAGATTCCTGATTTTTAGACTGCAAATGAGATGCGACGGCAGTTTTCTGGCGAAATTGATGCTTCTGGAAACCGCACTTTTTCACTACGCCACGTTCTAATCACGACTATCAGGTTGTTGCCCGACTTAATAGTTTTAAGTAATTTGAACTTAAGCTCGTCCAAATGTATCGCATAGACCTTCAAGGGAAAATGCAGTTCCACAATCTGTAAAGACTTCCTAAAATTTTTTCGGCTCGCGAGAAATCGCTCATCAGAAATCCAATAAACCGCACGGGGCAGCGTTGAAAAACCGATTGATTAATCACCTGACAACTGGAGTTGTCATTTTTTCTCTATCCGGCTGCGCCGCCGTCGGCGCGGCCTCCGGGGTCGCGCAGGCCGCCAAGTCCACGCTGGAGGCACTCGGCCTGAAGAAGCCGGACACGCCGGAACTCCCCGACGCCCAGAAGCAGCCGCGTACCGTGCCGATCAAGCTGCACGCGTCCAAGGCGCTCAATGTCGATTCGCAGCAGCGGCCGCTGGCCCTGGTGGTAAAAATTTATAAGCTCAAGCAGAACATTAGTTTCCAACAGGCGTCATATGACACGTTCCTGAGTGCGCAAAAAGAAAAGGAAGCCTTGGGAGCCGACCTGCTGGAGGTCAAGGAAGTCACGCTGGTACCGGGCCAGCGCTATGAAATTTCCGAAAAGGTCAGTTATGAGGCCGGCTACATCGGTGTCGTGGCGCTGTTCGTCAATCCGGCACCGCAGCGCTGGCGTGTCGTCTTCAAGGCCGATGAAGCGGAGAAGAATGGCATTACCGTCGGCCTGCAATCCTGCTCATTGACAGTGGGTGCGGGGGCGGTGGCCATCGATATGCAGGGCAAGCCGCTGGAAAAGAATCTGATGCTGGCACCGGTTCAGTGTCATTGAAATTCAAACAACAATTCGCAGGACATCGCGACATGACAATCATCACGACGGGGCAATCCAAGTGAATCACTCCAACAAAGTCCTCTGGGGCGAAGGTCTTTTCCTCCGGCCACAGCATTTCCAGCGCCAGGATCATTATCACGAAACACGCCTGCACCAGACCGCGCTGGCGCTCAATCCCTACTGCTGGGGCATCTCCTCCCTGCAGGTGGACCGCGATGCCCTGAACAACAATACGCTGCGCATCCTCGAATTGTCGGCCATCTTCCAGGACGGGGAGATCTACAAGGCACCGGATGGCGACGATCTGCCCGATCCCATCGAACTGACTGAAATCCCGCTTTCCCAACAATCCGTCACCTTCTACGCCGCCCTGCCGGCGCTGAAGAGCTTCGGCAGCAATTTCGCCTCGGGTACCGGCAATCATCAGTCCAGTCGCTACATTCAAGACAACATCGAGACGCCGGATCTTTTCACCGATGCTGCCAAGGCGGAGATGAGCTATTTGAAGAAGGCTGTGCGGCTGGTCTCCGAGAACGAACCGCGCGACTCCCTGGTATGCATTCCGATCGTGCGCTTGCGCCGCGCAAGCTCATCAGGATTCGAACTGGATCCCGATTTCGTCGCCCCCAGCCTGTCGGTGCATGCGGCGCCCTTGCTGTTCCTGCGCCTGCGCCGCCTGCTGGATGCCTTGCAGGCCAAGGTCAGCGCGCTCTACGGACATCATCGCGAACCCAGCAAGAGCGTGGTGGAGTTCCGATCGGGTGACATCACCTCCTTCTGGCTGCTGCATACGGCCAGCACCGCTTACGCCAGCCTCTCGCACTATCTGAACAATCCCCTGCTGCATCCCGAGCGCCTGTATGAACAATTGCTCGGGCTGGCCGGCTCGCTGATGACCTTCTCGCGCAGCCTGGCGCTGGCGGACCTGCCGCCGTATGACCATCGTGATCCTGGTCCGCCGTTTGCGCGGCTCGATGGCATCATCCGCGAGCTGCTCGATACCGTCATCTCGTCACGCTATTTCGCCATCGCCCTGCACGAGAGCAAGCCGTCGTATCACATGGGCATGCTGGACTCGGGCAAGATCGACGAGAAGACCAGTTTCTACCTGGCCGTCAACGCCGACCTGCCGGCCATCGAGCTGGTGGATGTGGTACCGCTGCGCTTCAAGATCGGCGCGCCCGAGGATGTGGAGAAATTCGTGCTGGCCGCACTGCCCGGCGTGAAGCTGGTGCACTCGCCGCAAGTGCCGGCTGCCCTGCCCGTGCGCCCCGATACCTATTACTTCACATTGGAAAGCAAGGGTGCCATGTATGAGCGCATGCTGCAGGCGCAATCGATCTGCATTTATGTACCTTCCGGTATCCGTGACCTCAAACTCGAACTCCTGGCGGTGACGCAATGAACATGACTTCGGCCCCTTCCCTGCTCGATCAGGACCATCTCCCCCCGGCCCAGATGGCCGCCGCGCCGGTCAATGCGCGTTCGCTGCTGGATCTGATGTATGACGGTTTCTACGCGCTCTTCATGCTCAAGAATGGCAGCGCACCGGTGGATGAAGCTTCCTTCTCGGTGAAGATGCAGAAATTCCTGGGCGATGTGGAACGCAATGCGAAGAAACTCGACGTCTCCCCGGAAGATGTCTACGCCGCCAAATACGCGTTCTGCGCCTCGGTCGATGAAATCATCCTGCGCTCCGGCTTCGGCATCCGCGACGCCTGGGAGCGCCGTCCGCTGCAGCTGACCATGTTCGGCGATCAACTGGCAGGTGAAAATTTCTTCAAGCAGCTGGAAGACCTGCGGGTCCGCGGCAATGCGCACATCCAGGCGCTGGAAGTGTTTCACATGTGCCTGTTGCTGGGGTTCCAGGGCAAGTACGCGCTGGAAGGTCCGGAGAAACTGAATTATCTGACCGCACGGCTGGGGGACGAAATCGCCCATCTCAAGGGCAAGAGCGCCGGCTTCGCGCCACATTGGGCGCGGCCTGACGCCATCGTCAACAAGCTGCGCAATGACGTGCCGCTGTGGGTGGTGGCTTCGCTGTTTGCCTTCATCGCCCTGTTCGCCTACCTCGGCTTGAACTGGATGCTGACCAGCGGTACGGAAAACGGACTGGCCGGCTATTCCGATATCGTCAAGCTGGCACCGCGTACCGCTAACCTGACCATCACCCTGCCCTGAACGCGATCTCTCCCCTGATAGTCTTGGAAGGCCACACAGATGAATCTGCCTTTTCCCGATTCACTTTCCAGCGTCATCAACCAACTCTTCGGCCCTGGCCTGTCGCAACACGCGCGCCTGATCACGCTCGCCAGCGCCCAGGAAGCCGGTCTGCCTGAATCCCTGGTCGTGGAGCGCTTCCACGGCCAGGAGAGCGTCAATGACAACTTCCAGTTCGACATCGATGCCCTTTCGGTTTCCACCGATCTCGATCTCAAGCAGTTCATCGGTACTGAACTGACCCTGCGCCTGCTTCAGGCCGACGGCAGCCGGCGCGCGTGGCACGGCTACTGCACCCAGGCTTCGTGGCTGGGTGCCGATGGCGGACTGGCGCGCTACCGGCTGCGGCTGGAATCCTTCCTCGCCTTCCTCGACCGCCGCCGCGACAGCTTCCTGTTTCAGGACATGAGCGTCACCGACATCGCCAGCGCCGTCCTGAAGGAATATCCGCAAGCCAATTTCGCCCTGGATGTCACCCAGACGCTCACCAAGCGCGACATCTGCACCCAATACCGCGAGAGTGATTTCGCTTTCCTGCGCCGCATCCTGGCCAGCGAGGGCCTGAACTTCCGCTTCGAGCATCAACAGGAGGGTGAGCAAGGCCAGGCCTCCGGCCAGCAACAGGCGCGACACAAGCTGGTCATCTTCGACCGCGAGGCCAAGGCACCTGATCTGCCCGGCGGCGATACGCGCATCCGCTTTCACCGTATCGCCGCCACTGAGGCCAGCGATGCCATCACCGACTTCAGCGCCGTGCGCAGCGTGCGTTCCAACGCAGTGGCGCTGGCCAGTTGGCATCCCGAGAAGATTTCTTCACCGTCGGCCGAAGAGAACTCCAGCCTGGATGCCGGTGAAGTCCCTGCCTTGGCGGTCTACGACGGCACCGGCCAGCAGGACTTTGCAGACCAGGAGGCGGCCGCGACCCATGCGCAGTTGATGCTGCAGGCCTTGGAAATGCAGAACAAGCGCTTTGAGGGCGCAGGTGCGGCACGCCAGCTCAGTGCAGGAACGCAATTCACGCTGAGTCAGCATGAGCGCTATCCCGAAGGCGAGAACCGCTTCAAGCTGCTCTCGGTCAGCCACAGCGCTCGCAATAATTTCGACAGCAACATTGCCCAGATCCTCGATCAGGTCGCCCCCTCCTCGCTGGGAAATTTGTTCGGCAAGACGCCCTCTTCGGGCAGCGTATCCGAGGACGACCTGAAGGCAGGGACCTACCGCAACAGCTTCGTGGCCGTGCGTGAGGTAGTCCCCATCGTTCCTGCTGCAATCACGGAGCGCCTCAAGCCCACGGCGCGTGGCACCCAGACTGCGCTGGTGACCGGCCTGCCGGATGCGGCCGTTACCACGGACCGCAATCACCGCGTCAAAGTCCAGTTCCACTGGCAGCGCGGGAAGTCGCCCAATCCGGGCGGCTTGCGCGAGACCGGCAACCTCGATGACAAGGACGGCAATGCTCCCGGCAACGACGCCTCCGGCACTTGGGTGCGCGTGGCAGAAGCGCAGTCCGGCCCCAACTGGGGCAGCCAGTTCACGCCGCGCATCGGCAGCGAAGTGCTGATCGATTTCATCGAGGGTGACATTGATCGTCCCGTCGTGGTCGCACAACTTTACAACGGCAATGATGTGCCGCCCTTCCCGGCAGGAGCCGAGTCTGACGCCAACCATGCCGGCACGATTTCGGGCTGGCACAGCACGGCGCATGATGGCAGCGGTTTCAATCAATGGGTGGTGGACGACACGCAGTCGCAACTGCGCATGCGCCTGGCCTCGAGCCAGGGCAAATCCCAGCTCAATCTCGGCCATCTGATCGAACAGGCAGATACCGGAGGCCAGCGTGGCAACTATCGCGGCCAGGGCTTTGAACTGCGTACGGACGCTTGGGGCGTAGTGCGCGGTGCGGAGGGCTTGCTGATTTCCTCGACGGCGCGTCCGGTTGCGGGTGCCAGCGTCACCAGCACGCAGATGGATGCCCACGAAGCCGTGGCGCAGTTGAAGGGTGCGCAGCAACTTGCGCAGACCATGGGCGAGGCCGCCACACAGCAGCAGGCGCTGCACAGTGCGGACGCCTTGCAGGCCAAGACCGATTTCATCTCTGTCATCGACCCGCAGGATCAGGGCAAGCATCCGGCCAGCGTCAATGGACAGGACGCATTCAAGAGCCAGGCGGGTTCCCGCGAGAGCGACAGCTCGCAACCGGTCGAAAAGTTCAGCAAAGCAGCTGTGCTGATGGAGTCCCCGACGAACGTCAACTGGGCCAGTGCGGCATCCACCGTGCTCTACGCTGGCGAAAACCTTCACTGGACCACACAGGGGGATACCCACTGGACCGCCGCCGATACCGCCAGCCTTGCGGCCGGCAAGGCGGCCACGTTCTTTGCGCACGACGGCGGTATCCAGGCCTTCGCCGGCAATGGTCCGGTTTCCTTGCAGGCGCATACCGATGCGCTGGAGATACTGGCTGACAAGGATGTGAGCGTCATCAGCGTCAATGAAGGCATCGAGATCAAGGCGCGCCAGAAGATCGTGCTGCAGGCGGGGCAGGCTTCGGTGACGCTGGAGGGTGGGAATATCACGTTTGCCTGTCCGGGGACGTTTTCGGTGAAGGGGGCGACGCATGCGTTTCCGGGTGGGGCGAGCGTCTCGCCGGATTTGATGGCACTGCCAGATACCAAATACAAGCTCTTTGACGAGGCCTTCGTGGTGAAGGATCCCAATGGGACTCCATTGTCCGACATCCCTTATAGGATCAAGAGTTCGGCGGGTGACCAGCTGGCGGCCACGGCCAAAGACGGCATGAGCGAGCGCGTCGGCACAGAGGCCAGCGAGCACGTGGAGTTCGCCATGGAATGGTTCAAGGTCGTGCCCGCCAAAAGCTAAGCAGACAAACCAAGGTAAATAGGGGAAATTGAATGGGAGCCTCGGACAAAGTCCAATCGCAGACCAACATGACTGAGAACTCCAAGAAAGAGCTCAAGTGTGACTGCAATCTGATGTGGTCGATGATCCAGGAGATGAGCACCAAGCGCCTTTGCAAACTACACGGGCGTAATGAAGGTTCCATCATTCCGGTCTACAGTGACCGAGCTCGCAGGATCGCAGCCACCTATGCGCGCTTCTATCTGGAGAAGGAAGATTATGGAGATCCGGCCAAAAAGGGCCGCTTCTACTGGATGGCCCTGGGTGCGTTTGCCAGCAAGACGGTCGCTTGTTCGCTGGACGACATCCGCGTCGCAACGATTGATACCGTCTTCAAAGGGCTGGCAAAAGGAAATCTCTGGCTCTTCTATGACATCAGTGGCTGGCATTGGTATTACACGAGATTCGGCACGAGCTTCGATCTGTGCATTAGCCAACGGGATGCTTCCGCCTATATCACTGCGGTCAAGGAACAGGTCACGAACTATCCATGGAAGGACGAGGCCCTCTCCAAGATCAATAACATGCGGACCTTTGACAAGATTCAGGCCGGTTTTGCCTTGGTCAAGCAGATTGAAGAAGAATCAGATCGCGTCGAGCGCCGCAAGCTGCAGTGGGATCACTTGATCAAGATTGCCGAGCATGAGCAATATGTCATCCTCCAGCCATTGATTTATGCTGACAAGGATTTCTCTGATTGGGTCGCAGTCCAACGCTGGCGCCTTGTCAACCTCGTATCGCCCGAACTGCGCCTGGCTTTCACCAGCGCGTGCGACAGCAAACAGCCATTGAAGAAGTCAGTTGCGCCCAAGGGCACTATCTTGGAAGACTACAAGAGCCGCATGGACTGGATCACGCAAGCAGCCGATCGTTTCCATCAACTGATGGGTCAAGAGCGCGCGTATATGGAACAGGAGCTCAGTACCATAGCGGGATGGGTCCATATGGACGAGTCGCTGGATCTCGAAAACCGCCCCATGATGCTGCCTCCGATCTGACATCAATTCCACGCCATGTTGAAACATATTCAGCACCCGATCCGGACACGCGTTCGGATCGCACTTTTGCCGCTGCTCCTGCTTGCTGGGCTAAGCGCCTGCAACCCCCACGACTCTTCAGAAAAACCCAAGATGAGCCAACTTGTTCATATTACGATCAACGAACCCGTCGATACGCTTAACAAAGCCAACCCCGGGCTTTTCACAGCGAGCGAACACCCGAGCGGCCTGCAATTCGTCACGGCCAAATGGGAAGCTGGCAAGCCAGGTACTGTCACCTTAGACCATGGTCCGCGATCGTTTTCAATGCAGTCCGTGCTCAGCGTCACGGGAACCGCTTCCGCCAGGTTTGCGGCAGAGCATATTTCGCAGTGGTCCGTGAATGGTGGGCTCAGCGATGCAGAAACGATTTCCCATGACGACGCGCGCAAACAATTTACCGCATTGCTGCATGCACTAAGCGCAGCAGGTTGGTCGAAGGTGATCCCGATCAGCCGCCCGCGACTCAAAGGTGAACAAGCGCTGGCCTACGCGCTGAAGAACCCCGGCTATCCGCTCGATCCTTCGCATGACCTGTCGCTGGCGCAATGGATGAAGCTGCCTGACGGCACTCCCTGGCTCTTTTACGCCGATCACGTGTTCCTCGAAATCAAACTGTACCGGGATCCCAACCGGCTCGATACGGACAAGAGGGGAGCCTACTTCGTCACCTATTCTTTGACGGCGCAGGACGCCTATCTGCGCGGCTATGTCGATGATGAAAAACTCGACAACTGGAAGATGGAATTCAGCAAGGAACTGCCTGCCTTGAAGCAGGCGCGGGAAAGGAAGGAAGCGCAACTGAAGAATGACAACGTCACCATCGATCAGGCTTATCAGGATCCGGCGGTCTTCCAATAACGCCCCGTACGCACCGCTGGCATAGTGATCTTGAACTGGATATATCCCAATTCATCAGGACCCAATAAGTCCGATCACTTTGCTCGACCACACATACAGCCCCCCTCACCACGAGTTGAGATAAGGCGAAACCTCAGTGACCAGCCTTCGTTTCGACAACAACCAGTTTCGCTGCACAGTAAAAAACGGCCTGATCACCCACGCGACCAAGCCGTCATCATCAGCCCACAGACAACTGCATCAAGCTGCTGAAGCAGAATCCGCCTGCGCAAACAGGGCACGCGCCTTGTGCAGCTTGCGATAGCTATCCAGCAAGCGCTGATGGCGATCCAGCCCTTCGAGCGTCATGCTGGTCGGCGTCAAGCCAAAGAAGCGGACGCTGCCGTTCACCGATCCGATGGCCGCATCCATGCGCGCGTCGCCGAACATGCGGCGGAAGTTGGTCTCATAGTCGGATAGCTCCAGCTCATCATCCAGCTCCACTTCCAGCACGACATTCAACGCCTGGTAGAACAGACCGCGCTCCACCGAGTTGTCGTTGTACTGCAGGAAGGCACCGACCAGGTCATGCGCTTCTTCAAACTGCCGCAGGGCCAGGTTGATCAAGAGCTTCAGTTCAAGAACGGTCAACTGCCCCCATTCTGTGTTCTCATCGAAGTCGATACCGATCAGGGTGGCGATGTCGGAGTAGTCATCAAGCTCATTGTTTTCCAGGCGGTCCAGCAAGGCAGCCAGGGCCTTGTCGTCCAAACGATGCAGGTTCAGGACATCCTCGCGGAACAGCAGTGCCTTGTTGGTGTTGTCCCAGATCAGGTCCTCGACCGGATAGACCTCGGAATAACCCGGCACCAGGATGCGGCAAGCGGTCGCCCCCAGTTGGTCGTAGATAGCGACATAGGCCTCCTTGCCCATCTCCTCCAGAATGCCGAACAGCGTAGCGGCCTCCTCGGTGTTGGAATCTTCGCCTTGGCTGGAAAAATCCCATTCCACGAATTCGTAATCCGCCTTGGCACTGAAGAAGCGCCACGACACGATGCCGGACGAATCGATGAAGTGCTCCACGAAGTTGTTGGGTTCCGTGACAGCATTGCTCTCGAAGGTCGGCTGCGGCAGATCGTTGAGTCCTTCAAAGCTGCGTCCCTGCAGCAGTTCCGTCAGGCTGCGCTCCAGCGCCACCTCAAAGCTCGGGTGTGCGCCGAAGGAAGCAAACACGCCGCCGGTGCGCGGGTTCATCAAGGTCACGCACATCACCGGATAGACGCCGCCCAGCGAGGCGTCCTTGACCAGGACCGGGAAACCTTGCTCTTCCAGTCCCTTGATACCGGCCACGATGCCGGGATACTTTGCCAGGACCTCCTGAGGAACATCGGGCAGGCAAATCTCGCCTTCCAGGACTTCACGCTTGACCGCGCGCTCGAAGATCTCCGACAGGCACTGCACCTGCGCTTCAGGCAAGGTATTGCCGGCACTCATGCCATTGCTGACGAAGAGATTCTCGACCAGGTTGGAAGGGAAATACACCACCTCGCCATCCGACTGCCGCACGTAAGGCAGCGAGCAGATGCCGCGCTGTGCGTTGCCGGAATTGGTATCGACCAGATGCGAAGCGCGCAGCTCGCCGTCGGGGTTGTAGATCTCCAGGCAATACGTGTCCAGGATCTCCTTCGGCAATTTGTCCCCGCGGCCGGGCTTGAACCAGCGCTCGTTGGGGTAATGCACGAACTCGGCATTGGCAATCTCCTCGCCCCAGTAGGAACCCGCATAGAAGTGGTTGTTGCTGATGCGCTCGATGTACTCGCCCAGCGCCGAAGCCAGCGCACTTTCCTTGGTCGCGCCCTTGCCGTTGGTGAAGCACATCGGCGAGTGCGCGTCGCGAATGTGCAGCGACCACACATTGGGAATGATGTTGCGCCACGAAGCGATCTCGATCTTGATGCCCAGGTCAGCCAGCAAGCCGGACATGTTGGCGATGGTCTGCTCCAGCGGCAGGTCCTTGCCCAGGATGTGCGTGCTCGTGCCAGCCTCGGGCTTGAGCGTCAGCAGGGACTGCGCGTCGGCGTCCAGGCTCTCCACTTCTTCGATGATGAATTCCGGTCCCTGCTGCACCACCTTCTTGACGGTACAGCGCTCGATGGAACGCAGGATGCCGCGGCGGTCTGCTTCCTCGATGTCGGGTGGCAGTTCGACCTGGATCTTGAAAGTCTGCTGGTAGCGGTTTTCGGGGTCGACGATGTTGTTCTGCGACAGCCGGATATTCTCGGTGGAGATGTTGCGCGTATTGCAGTACAGCTTCACGAAATACGCTGCGCACAGGGCCGATGACGCCAGGAAGTAATCAAAGGGACCCGGCGCCGAACCGTCTCCCTTGTAGCGGATGGGCTGGTCGGCGATGACGGTAAAGTCGTCGAACTTGGCTTCAAGACGCAGCTTGTCGAGGAAGTTGACTTTGATTTCCATGGCGAGATTCCGAGAATGAACCGAAGAGATGGCGGTAAGGCGTGCGAGCGACAGCGGCCCACAATTTTGTGGCGACGACGGCGACGGCCGTGGAGCGAGTCCGGCAGTCGTCGCGCAAAAGAGCTTCGATGATAGCCTAGTGCGGTTGCACCAGCGTTGCTGGCCCATGTTGAGCACGCAGCGCGCTTCATCACGACGGGCAGGCAAGATTGCAGACCCAAAGAAAAACGGCTCACATCGCTGTGAGCCGCTTCGGTATTTGGTGCTGGCTGCAGGACTTGAACCCGCCACCCCCTGATTACAAGTCCGGCGCGAATTTCAATTATATCAAATACTTAACTCTTTTTTTGCTTCGCAAATCGGAAGCTTAGCCGCTCGCAAGGTCTTGTTGGGCCTTGCCTAATTCAGAATTGCGAAGCGGATTTTTTCTTTATCACATGCGAGCCCCGTCTCCAACCTGCTACAGTTCGCGTGCCTACTATGCGAGAGAAAGGCTTTCTGAGGGAAGGCTTTGGGACGCAAAAATTCGCAGCACATGGGAGGCACTCTGATCTATATTGACAAATTTATTGCCATAATTGCAATGTCTTAAAATTTTGTTCTATCCTCTGCCTCAGTGGTCCAAGACCTTGTCGGCCGCGAGGCATCTTCCATGAGTAATTTGCATATGAGATTCGCCGATAGGGCGGACGACACATTCTGCGCTCAGTGTAATCATTGACTATCTCTGGGGCGCAATGGCAACAATGAGGAGCAGTCTGATGAAGAAAAATGACAGTGCCAATGAATATTTTGTCGACGCGAATTCATTTCAGGAATTTGACATTAGCTTCGGGCAGCTACTGCAAGGTCAGCATCAAAAGGCGATCGCGCACTTCTTCCCCCCAGAGAACACGCAGCATTACAAACATGGTGGGGGACTGGAGCACCCAAATTCGCCGGAGGTGGTTTCAAACATCCAGCAGATGTCCACCGAAGCAATTACAAAATTTGACGATCTGATTCAGCATCGCGTGGACACGATGTTTTCTACGCTGAACGAGGTTTCAAATGCAATGACTGCTCAGATGATGCAGTTTTTTTTCGGAACCATCTCGGATGTCTGCGACACGACGGGAAATGTTGTAGATGCGAAAGCGGAAGGCTCAACGGCCGAAGCTTTCGCAGCGATGATAGAAAAAATCGAGTTTGGTGTAGATAAGGACGGGAATGTTAGTTTGCCGCAGATCGTAGGAGGATCAGAATTTGCTGCACGGATGGAAGCGGACATGAAATCAGCGCCACCTGAATTGTTAGCGAGAATAGAGCAGGCAATAATGATGAAGGTCGAGCAAGCACAAGCGAAGGAAGTAGAGAGAAGAGCTAAATTTGTAGGGTATGGTGCGGAGAAACTATGAGAGTATTGCTCGCTATTGGCTGCAACCAATATGAATATGCGAACGCCCTTGGCGGTGCAGAGAATGATGCGAAAAAGATCTTCGATGCGCTAACAAATCCTCTCATTGGCGACTACTCCCCGACGGAATCGATGCTTTTGCTTTCGCCTTCATTAGAAGAGGTTCGTTCAGGTATCACACGCGTGTTATTCGAAAACAAAAATATTGATACTTTTACTTTCTTCTTCGCAGGCCATGGCAACGTAAGAAAGGGTAGCTTCTACATGTGGCTTACTCATTCTGAATATGATACGCAGTCGGTTTCAGCACTCTCTTTATCAGATTTGTTTCGCAATCTAAATGAGGCTGCGCCCAGGCAAAGTAATATCATTATTGATGCATGCGAAAGCGGTGGACTTATCGCTGACCTGGGGACTTTATTGAAGCAGGAGATATTAGGTGACTCTGGAACACCCGGAGTTACCTTGATCGCTACATCTGCAATGAATCAGTTATCTGGCGAGTTCCCGGACGGCGGTTTAGGTACAACGGCAATTTTGGATTGCATCGAGGGTCGCGACTATATTCAAGACAATCACGTGGCTTTGGATCTGATTGAGATAGGACGACACATTGCGTCTAGATTAGCGGAGCATGGCCAGGACCCTGTAGTCTGGGGACTGAATCTGAACGGCCCCCCGCGATTTTGTTTCAATCCGGCAAAAGAGCGTGATCCAGCGAAACCATTGAGGTCTTTAGTTCACACATGGCCGGATGGTCTTAATCAAGTCATCGCAGAGCACTATGACTCGCTTTGGAAAGCATATGCCTCTGCGAGCCAAGATTGGGAGGCTAGGAACTTCGCTGATTCTGTAGATAAAATATTTGCGGCCTTCTCATCGAACGAATCCGCGCTTGCAAGCTTGGCCGTTAGATTTGCTAACGCTTCCAGCGAGAGAGCCAAACATAACAAGGACCCGTTTCGCCAGGGATTGGTCCTTTCCACAATCGCCGTCAGTCTGCTGCCCTATATTTCCCACATCCAGGTGAAGCAGGCTGTTCGAAACCTGTTAGAACTCGCTGGAGAGGCGCTTGCGTCGGCTACAGAAACACTGCTCTCTGACTTGCGACTGGATCCTTACATTTTGTTGAGAGGACCGGGAACAGGCCTGCCTCAGCTCTTCTATCTTCCGGTCCGGCTATTGCAGGTACTCAGCTGGGTCACAATTAATTCGAGCATCCGCAACAGCAACGAAAACCGGGATGCTGAAACTCAGGTTGTGATCGAACTGGTGAATGCACTTGTTGAACACTATGAAGGTTCATTGGTTGCGATCAGTGACGCGCAAACACCATGTTTAGCAGTCATCTTGGGATTCTTGTTTAAGAACGGACTTTATGAACAAGGAAAAAAAATTATTAGGCGCATGTGGAGCTCGCTAGTTGAGAACGGTGGTTTAGTTGCCCGGTGCAATATCCCAAAAGATCGCGTAATGATCTTCCTCCTGGCGCGCCATCAGAAAAACTTCAAGTACATCGCAGAATACTCGGAACGGCCTATGGAGATGCTGACGGTACTACTTATTGCAGCAGAAAAGTTTGATATGGCAGATGAGCTCGACGCAGAGCTCTGGAAGCTTGACCATGTAGCGACTATGGCATATGTCAACTCTGACTGCTCACAGTACTCGGCCGAAGTAATGCATGGGGGCCAGAATGCGGTATGGCAGATAGGCTTCGATATTTTCCGATGCCAAGATTTGGCCATAAACTTTCCTCAAATCAAATGTAACTGGTCCTCGGATGAAAGTATTTTGGTAGCAATTTCGAGCCTTCTCTATCCGGACCGTATAGCCTGGAATGTCCTTCAATGCGACTCGCCCCGTGATTCACAGTCCCAAGAAACTGGCCTTTATTCAGACGATGTTCTTTCGTAGATTCCGTTTTGGAAAAGAACTGCTATGGTGAGGAGAAGAATCGGAAATTCCGAGCTCTCTTTTAATAACTCATGCTCAGCCACGCGAACACGACGGCTAGAGCAGCTCAAGCGCAATATCTAACGCGGTAGGTCAGAACGTGGTTATTGTGAGAAGAGGAGGATCGTGAGGGAAAGTCATCGCATGGAATTTGACGAACTCAAACAAAATCTTGTATCTGCGCTCGGCGAAGCCGTGTGGGCCTTTTCGCTGCTCGAAAAACAGTCGTATTTTTACATTAAGGCTTTTTCGGAGGGGCCCATGCTAAAAATTCTTGCTGGGCAGTCGTATGCTGCCAGAGTAAAAGCAATTCTGGTCTTGGTCGAAGACGCTCAACATATTGGATCTAGTCACCAGACCCATATAAAGGCGCTGTTTGAAACGTCTCTGAAATTGGCAAAGCGACGTAATTTGCTGGTCCACAGTCCGTGGAGCATTTGGATTGACCCTCAATCGACAGAATTACGCGATCACGTCCAGGACTCAAAGCAGCTTGAAGACATCACAATAGACACGGTACGTCGCTTCGTTCAAGAGGCATATCAATTAGTTGAACGCATGGCCCTTGCCCTTGCGGCTGTACGAAATGACCTCTACCCGGAGACGGAGGCGAAGATATATCGATAATCAGTCCTTCCGGGAGCTACTGATCACGCCCTCGTTGGCCGGCCTACTGTTTTTTCTTTACAAGATTAGGATAGAACTCGCTTGCCCAACGCGACCTAATCTCCATGAAATTCGTACGGCTGGGCACACTTTCCGAATGTCTTTTTGGAAAAAAGTTGTTGATTTTCTCTCCAGCTTGAATCGCAAGTTTTCCTTTTTCGGATATCACGGCGCCGAGCAACGTAGTAGCGATGAACGGGCCTATCGTGGCGAGGCCATCCCTCTCAGGGCGCATCATTAACACCGAATTCATGCTGGCATGAGCCGCGAGATCCGAAAATAGCCCGTAAAGCTTTTTACGATTGTCTTCCTTAAATCCGTCTCGTATATTTAGCGCCCTGCGGATTGCTCCGGGGCCGAAATCGGAGAGTAAGAGCTTTTTGTCAGCGAAACGCCAGCGTGCAATTTCACTCCGGTTGCTCTCGAAATAATCGATCAAAAATACTGTTTCAAGCACGTCGCGCAGAATCAGCGCTCCGTTTTGGTGGTAGCCCGAAAGGATAAGTTTCAAGGATGCTCCGAAGGCATTGAACATCCGCATAGCAAGGATCTGAATGGCTCTAAAATCTTCATCGGCAGACTCAATTTTGTGAAATAGATCCAGTAGATCCATTGCCGATTCCACTGCAGCTATGTGCAGTTGCAGCCGTTCGTCTGAAGCAATGGCCTGGAACGCCTCAAGACGCAACGATTCTTCATGAGCATGCAGGCGAAGCAGATTTATGGGCAGAGCTTGAGCGGCCTCCAAAGTAGAGCAGGTGCAATTAAGAGGGAACGACATAGGCTCTCCTGGAGGACTTTACGAAAATTATGCCCCATCTCTACGTATGTACAAAAAAACACGTGATAGGTGCATCAAAATGCGTCAAGTTCGACGACCATCGAATGGCCGCAAGGCCAGGCTGGACGAGCTTCGGCGGATGACGCAAATTTGAGTCAAAACCAACCTATGTAGCGGGCAGGCGCGGGGTGGGGGCAACTGCGCGCGCCGACTCCCATACGTTTTAAAGTTATTTTTTTAATAACTTTCCCCGTGTGTACGGGCTGCGATGACCTGGTGAGCCACAGATCTGGCCTGCGCCAGCATCGACGAGTTTGTCGCATTTGAGAGGCTGGTCCATTACTCGTCAGAGAAAAAATACATGGACACCCGAAGGCGGTGAAGAACAAGTCGAAGCCGCTTTCTGCTGGCTTTCATTGCCGGGTCAGTGGGACAAGCATACCTTCACACCGTAGCCACCAGCCGGTGCTCACCCGGTGTGACGGGCACTCGCAATGCGCCACCATCGCAGGTGAGTGGCATGCCGTCCAGTTCAGCTGCCGAGATACCGGCGCAGCGCATCCCCGGCGATTCGA
>Ga0207695_10001122_pt1 | contig 46534 bp, 45 predicted proteins | sample KBSC54metaG_FD_184354 | JGI IMG/M metagenome (GOLD analysis project Ga0207695, IMG submission 184354) | Corn rhizosphere microbial communities from Kellogg Biological Station, Michigan, USA - KBS C5-4 metaG (SPAdes) (version 2) | ecosystem: Host-associated > Plants > Roots > Rhizosphere > Soil...
CGGTCTCTTCATCCCGGGCAATGGTGCCTAAGGGGACTTCAATGATGATGTCCTTGCCGAAACGACCGGTACAGTTGTTTCCGCTGCCCGCTTCGCCGTTCTCCGCCAGTACATTCTTATAATAACGCAGATGCAATAAGGTCCATAAATGCTTGCTGCCCCGGAGGATGATATGCCCCCCTCTTCCTCCATCTCCTCCATCAGGCCCGGCCATGGCATTAAATTTCGTGCGCATGAAGTGCTTGCTTCCTGCACCGCCATGCCCGCTGCGGCAAAAGATCCTGATCTGGTCTACAAAGTTTGATTTTTCCACAAGGGTGCAAATATACATATTACCCCGGCAGGGGCTATTTTTCTTTCCATGGTTTATATTCGGGAGATCCCTCCGGAACGGAGGGATCTCCCGGCAGTCTTTCCCTTAATGCTTCGCACGCGGCCCAGCTGTCCCGCATTTCCTGGGGCAACGCCTGGTATAATGCCGTACCCTCTGTCTTCCACCGGATCAACTCGTCACTCACCTCCTTGATAATGGCGCCCGGATTCCCCACCACCATACTCCGCCTCGGGATCATCATACCCGCCTTTATAAAGGTCAGCGCCCCCACAATACACTCCTCCTCCATCTCCACATTATCCATGATGACACTGTTCATGCCTATCAGACAGTTGCGTCCTATGACAGCTCCATGGATTATCGCCCCATGCCCGATATGCGCCCCTTCCTTCAGCCTTACCGTGACCCCGGGGAACATATGGATCGTACAATTTTCCTGGACATTACAGCCGTCCTCGATGACGATACGCCCCCAGTCGCCCCGTATGGCGGCCCCGGGACCCACATAAACATTTTTTCCGATGAGGACATTACCTGTGACGGCAGCCTGCGGATGAATAAAGGCGGAAGGGTCCACCACCGGTCTGTATCCTTTGAACTCGTAGATCATAAAAATAAATTACACTTCCCACTCGATGCTCTTCCGGTAGACCGTTCCCTTGAACAAAGCGACCAGCTCCCCATCCTCTTCTCTTTCTATCCGGACTTCATAAATAGCCACCTTGTTTCCAAAGCTCTTCTCCTCTGCAATGGCGACGATGCCGTCCTCCGCCTGCAAAGGCGCGATATGAGAGATGGAAGTCTCTATCGACAACGCATGTTTTCCCTTGCTGTTGGATGCAAATGCAAGTGCACTATCCGCCAGGGAATAAGCGATGCCGCCATGTGCAATACCAAATCCATTACACATTTCCGGCCGGACGACCATCTGGAGCCGGCAGTAACCTTCCCGTTCCTCCAGCCGTACAATACCCAGCCATTGGCTAAAATGGTCCTTTTCCATCATGGCGTCGACGATCCGCGTTGCTTTGCTTTTCATAACTGACTTTTAAAAACGAACCAAATTTTCCGGGCATAATTATTCTCCTTTGAAATTAGCCGGTCTTTTACCCAAAAAAGCCTGTACCCCTTCTGCATAATCCTGGGTGGTTGCCGCCTTTTGCTGCAGCTCATCTTCCAGCTGCAATTGCGCTTCAAAGGAATTGACGGAAGAATAATTCAGCGCATGCTTGGTAAAGGCAAGCGCTCGTGTGGGCAGCTGCGCCAGTGTAACCGCCAACGCCTGCGATGCCGTCTCGAAATCTTTGTCCTCAAAGACCTTGTATACCATACCTATTCTTTCCGCCTCGCCGGCAACGATCTTGTCCCCCAGCATGGCAATGGCGCTGGCACGTTGCCAGCCTATGAGCCGGGGAAGGAAATAGGTTCCTCCGCTATCTGGTATAAGACCGATCTTCGAGAAAGCCTGGATAAAAGACGCGGAAGCTGAAGCTACGACGACATCACAGCAAAGTGCGATATTGGCGCCCGCTCCTGCGGCCACTCCCCTGACAGCCGCTATCACCGGCTTGGGAAGATGCCGGATACGGGTAATGATGGGGTTGTAATGTTCGCTGAGGATCTGCTCCATGCCCGGCCCCTGAGGGTCCACGATCTCGGCGAGGTCCTGACCGGCGGAAAATCCCTTGCCGGCGCCCGTCAGGTACACTGCCCGCACTTCATGAAGACTGGCACATTCATCCAGCCTGTTCTGTAATGACAACGCCATTTCCCGGTTGAAAGCATTGAGTTTCTCCGGCCGGTTCAGGGTGATAAAAGCTATCTGATCGCGGATCTCAAATAAGATGGAAGACATATTGAATTAATGACATTTGAAATAGTCGAAGGGCTCCTTACAATCCTCGCAACGATAGAGCGCTTTACAGGCGGTGCTCCCAAACTCACTGATCATTGTGGTATGATAGGAAAGACAATGTGGGCACTGAATAGCCTCCTCCCGGTGAAATAACTGCGTATGACACACCTGCTGGAGGGGAGTAGGTGGAGCGATGCCATAGGCCCTTAGCTTGTCTTTTCCCTCCTGGCTCATCCATTCCGTGGTCCAGGCCGGCGATAGTACAGTGGTGATCTGCACACCGGTATAACCATGTTGATCCAGCACAGCTCTTATCTGCATACGGATCATATCCATGGCAGGGCAGCCACTATAGGTAGGCGTTATAACGATCTCCACCCTGTCATCGTCTGCCTTTATATCCCGGACGATACCCAGGTCCAATATCGACAGAACAGGAACTTCCGGGTCGTTCACTGTCTTCAGTAACGACCGGATCTCTTCCACAGAGACCACTTTGCTATCGTGGTTGGTTCCCATTACCAGTTGCATCCGGGATAAGCCCTTTGCAGGAATTGCATTTCTGCCAGAATATAACCTAATTGCTCCGTATGGCGTCCTTCTTTACCGCCCGTCTGCATCCACTCCGCCGGGGGATAGGATAAACCTGCTTCGACAAATACTTCTTTTACCCGTTCCTCCCATCTGACCCGCAGGTGCGAAAGATCCGGACCGACACCCGCCTTCGCCGCCCATTGCTCATAGGGAGCCGGCATATACAGCTCCCCGGTGAATTTCCATAATTCATCCAGGGCCTTTTTCATCCGTGTATGACTTTCTTCGGTGCCGTCACCCAACCGTATGACCCATTCGCTGCTCCAGCGCAGATGATATACCACTTCCTTATAAGCTTTGGCCCCAATGGCCGACAGCGTTTTATCGCTCCCTGTCATGAGCTGTTGGTACAGGTCCACCTGGTGTGCGCTGAAAAAGAACTGTCGCAGGATCGTCTTTGCCCAGTCCCCATTGGTTTGTTCCACCAGCAGGATGTTCCTGAAGTCCCATCCGTCCCGCAGATAGGCCAGGCTGTCCTCGGTAACGCTGCCGCTGTTCCCCTCATTGGCCAGCTCCGCTGCATATTGATAAAAATTCCTCGCCTGCCCGATCAGGTCCAGGGCAATATTCGAAATGGCGATATCCTGCTCCAGGATAGGGCCATGGCCCGTCCATTCACTGTTGCGATGACCCAGGATCAACGCATCATCCGCCAGGTGTAAGGTATATTGTAATAGGGGTGGCATTTACATGTGCTTTAATTCGTCCGGCAGGTCATAAAAAGTCGGATGCCTGTACACCTTGTCACTTGCAGGATCATAAAAACTGGCTGCATCATCGGGGTTGGAGGCATGAATGTATTTGCTTTCCACTACCCAGATGCTGACGCCTTCCATACGACGGGTATAGACATCCCGGGCATTTTCGATAGCCATCTGCGCATCTGCGGCATGCAGGCTGCCCACATGCTTGTGGTCCAGCCCCTGTTTGCTACGGATGAATATTTCCCAAAGTGGCCACTCCGCCCGCCCGCTGGCAGATTGATTTTCTGACGACATATTAGGCAATTTCTTTCTTAACTATATTTTTTCTCTTCTCCGCATGCACCAGCGCCGCCTTTCTCACCCAGGCGCCTTCTTCATGCGCTTTTACCCTGGCCTCCAGCCGCTCCTTATTACAAGGACCATTCCCCTTGATGACATTCCAGAACTCATCCCAGTTGATGGCCCCAAAGTCATAATGCTGCCGCTCCTCATTCCAGGCGAGGTCAGGGTCGGGCAAGGTCATACCCAGGATCTTCACCTGCTCAGCGCAAATATCTACAAAACGCTGCCTCAGCTCATCATTGGAAAAGCGCTTGATCTTCCATTGCATACTCTGTGCCGTATGAGGACTGGCGTCGTCATTGGGTCCAAACATCATGACGGAAGGCCACCACCACCGGTCGATGGCATCCTGGCACATCCGCCGTTGCCCCTCGCTGCCCTTGCTCAGGGTCAGCAGGATCTCGAACCCCTGCCGCTGATGAAAGCTTTCTTCCTTACAGATACGGACCATGGCCCGGGCATAAGGACCATAGGAAGCCCTGCAAAGCGGCACCTGGTTCATGATGGCGGCCCCATCCACCAGCCAGCCGATGGCTCCCATATCCGCCCAGGTAAGGGTTGGATAATTAAAGATAGAAGAGTATTTGGCCTTCCCCGTATGCAACTGTTCCAGCAATTCATCCCGGCCAGTACCCAGTGTCTCGGCAGCGGAATACAGATAAAGCCCATGACCGGCCTCATCCTGCACCTTGGCGATCAGGGTCGCCTTCCTGCGAAGGCTGGGAGCGCGGGTGATCCAGTTGGCCTCGGGGAGCATTCCCACAATCTCGCTATGAGCATGCTGGGACATCTGCCGGACGAGCGTTTTGCGATAAGCATCGGGCATCCAATCTTTCGGTTCGATACGGATATCCGCATCTATCTTATCCTGGAATATTTTTTCAAGGTCCTGCACAGGCATAGGCTGAAATTTGCAGGCCAAATATACCTCTTTTCCTGGAAATATACTAACGAGTGTTAGTTGCCGGGCCTTATGATCCTCCGCTGTTGCCGGTGATCATTTCGAATCGAAGTCTACAACGACTTTTTCTGTACGCGGATGGGATTGACAGGTAAGGATATAGCCTGCCGCCAGCTCATCTTCTTCCAGCGCATAATTTACATCCATTTCAACCTTGCCCTCCAGCAGCCTGGCACGGCAGGTACAGCAGACCCCTCCTTTGCAGGCAAAGGGCAGGTCGGCGCCCTGGTATAGGGCGGCATCCAGAATAGCGTCTCCTTCAAAGGGCAGATCGAATTCAAAGCTGGTGCCGTCGAGACGCACCGTCACCCGGCTGACCTTCCCCGACAACGAAGCTTTCGCCGCCGTTTGCTCTGCTTTAAGTGCTTCCTGCCGCCCCTCCTGTGTATTGAATAATTCAAAATGGATCTTATGAGGGTTGACGCCCTGTGTTTCCAGCCAGTCTTTCACCGTAAAGATCATTTCCGACGGACCGCACAGGAATATCTCGTCCATTCCTTTCACATCGATCAGTTTGTCGCAAAGCTCTCCGCATTTGACGGCGTCGATCCTGCCCTGGTGCAGCGAAATATCCATTTTTTCCCGGCTGAGGATATGATGAAGGGACAGGCGATGGATATACCGGTTCTTGAGGGCCTCCAGTTCCTCCCTGAATATAATGCCGGGACGGTTACGATTGCCATATACCAGCGTAAAATGGCTGCCCGTCTCGGTTGCCAGCGCCGTCTTGATCAGGGATAGGATGGGAGTGATACCGCTGCCCGCTGCAAAAGCCAGGTAACGTTTGGATTGGGAGGGATCCAACAGAGTATAGAATTTACCGGTAGGAGGCAGGACTTCCAGCTCATCGCCGATGCGCAGCTGATCGTTGGCGTGGGTAGAGAAGAGGCCGCCCTGCACCTTTTTCACTGCGATCCGGAGCTCGTTTTCAAAAGGGCTGCTGCAGATGGAATAGCTGCGGCGTATCTCCTCGCTACCTATACGGGCCCGGATAGTGATGTTTTGTCCCTGGATAAACCGGAATTCCTCCCGCAGCTGGTCCGGGACGTCAAAAGCGACGGAGACGCAATCGTTTGTTTCACGACGGATGTCGGCTACCCGTAATTTCCTGAAATGACTGGCCATTGAATGCTATTTCTTTAATCCCTCGATGAGGTATTTTACCATGTTTGTCTCCAGCGCTTCAGCGCTGGTGCTCTTGCGGCTGCGTTGCCAGGAATCGATGCCGCTGATGGCGGACAATATGATCAGGACGGCTACATATGGATCGATATGTTTCATTTCTCCCTTGGCAATGCCTTCTTCGATGATATCGCCCAGGCGCTTGCGATAGCTTCTCCGCTGGCTGAGGAAGTTGGAGAGATAAGGCTCGGGCAGATGCCGCCACTCATGATCGGCGATATAAATGTACTCGTATTGATCCAGCATCATACGGATATGCAGCCGGATGATGGCTTCCATCTTCTTTAGCGTAGTCTGGTTGCTGGATTCCACCTGCTCCAGGTTGGTCATGAATTCATTGGCAACCTTGAAGCAAATGGTCTGTAGTATCTCCGCCTTCGATTGAATGTGATTGTACAGGCTGGCGGCCTCCACCCCCACATTTTCAGCCAGATCCCGCATGGAGGCCGCCCCGAACCCTTTCTCCCGAAAGAGCTTGGACGCCTTCTCGATGATGACCTCCTTTTTAGTACTGTTCTTTTTACTTTGGATCTTCGCCATAGAAGATGTAAAGGTATAAATAACTAACAAGTGTTAGTAGTATTTTGTACGGAAATTATTGTAGGTTTGCACCGCATAAAAAGGGCCCCGGCTCGTTTGTGTGCACATAAAACACAAATAATGTCTCTAATTGTTGTAGGTTCCATGGCATACGACGCCATTGAGACCCCTTTCGGTAAAACAGATTGGATCGTCGGTGGGGCCGCTACGTATGCCGCTTATGCCGCCAGTAACTTTGTCAAACCCATTAACCAGGTGTCCATCGTCGGTTATGATTTCGCCCAGGAAGAAATGGACGAGCTAAAGAAAAGGGGTGTAAACCTGGAAGGTGTAGAGATCGTCAAAGACAAGAAGTCTTTTTTCTGGAGCGGTCGCTACCACCTGGACATGAACTCCCGGGATACCCTGGTGACAGATCTGAATGTACTGGCCGATTTTAACCCCGTCATCCCCGACAGCTATCAGGGCAGTGAATTTCTCATGCTCGGCAATGTGTTACCCAGCTTGCAGATCAGTGTGGTCCAGCAATTGAAGACCCGCCCCAAGCTCATCGTCATGGATACCATGAATTTTTGGATGGACAATGCCTTGCCCGATCTGAAAAAGCTCCTGACCATGGTGGATGTGCTGCTGGTGAATGACAGTGAAGCCCGTCAGCTCAGCGGCCAGTTTTCGCTGGTGAAGGCGGCAAAGGAGATCCAGAAGATGGGACCGAAATATCTTGTTATCAAGAAAGGCGAACATGGTGCGCTGCTTTTCCATGGTGACAAGGTGTTTTTCGCACCGGCCCTGCCGCTGGAAGAGGTCTTCGATCCCACCGGCGCCGGTGATACATTTGCAGGCGGTTTCATCGGCCATATCGCACAGACACGCGATATCTCTTTTGAAAATATGAAGACCGCAATCATCGTGGGTTCCGCTATGGCTTCCTTCTGCGTAGAAAAGTTCGGCCCTACCCGTCTGAAAGAGATTAGAAAAGGGGACATAGATGAGAGGATACGACAATTCATCGAATTGGTAAACTTCGATATTCAATTAGTATAAATGAGAAGGCCGGCGTCAGCCGGCCTTTTTACTTATTTTAACTCTACACCTACACTGGCTCGCGTTTCATCATGAAATAAATTTAAAGCCTTTGGCTTGGCGCCTGCGGGGATCTTGTATTTGATACCAGTAAGCTCTTTCGTGGACTCGGGATCTACTCCGGACGCATTGCCATCATCCTGCGTAATATTCTGGTTGTTGTCCAGGGCCATACGGAAATTGCCTGTATTGAAGAAAAAATTGTGACCTCCTATTTTGTTTTTATTGGTCACATCCAGGTCGAAGGTCAGCTGGATACCTTCATCCTTGCCGTCAGGACTCTGTAAAGCGACTGCCTTGGCGTTCTTGATCTTTACAAAGGCTTCCTTGTCCTTGCCCAACAGCACTGTATCGGGACTGAATGTTACAGTATAGGTCTTGGGCTCATTGGCCGGGGCCGTGGTCGCCGGCGCTGCTTCCTCTTTCTTGGCAGGCTCCTGCGTAGTGCCGGTGTCGGACGCTGCCTCTTTGTTCTTACTCTTACAGGAATACATTACGGAGAAGGTTGCGACAGCTGCAGTAAGGATAAACAGTCTTTTCATGTAAATAAGTTTGAAAGTTAAGAGAAAATAAAACCAGGCAAATCTCCTCCATTAATGTTCATACCAAAATTATTCCTGTCTTATTTTTTGATATCGGACAATCATACCCACTCTCCCCGACCACATTGAAAAAAATTTGGATATTCTTCCATTCATGCCTATTTTTGAGCCTCGTTATGGAAATGACAATGACACATACAAAGAAGCAAACCAGGAAGCAGTTCCCGCAGCGGGAAGGGGTTTGATTGTTTTGTATGACAAGATAATAAGAGCCTTCCCGGATAGGGAGGGCTTTTTTTTTAAACAATAAACACATAATCAAAAACAATGAAAGTTGCAGTCGTAGGCGCCACAGGCCTGGTAGGTACCAAAATGTTGGATGTATTGACAGAAAGGAATTTCCCCGTTACGGAACTCATCCCCGTCGCTTCCGAAAAGTCGGTCGGTAAAGAAGTGACATTCAAGGGAAAGAAATTCAAGGTTGTCAGCGCCACCGACGCCATTGCAGCCAAGCCCGCCGTAGCCATCTTCTCCGCCGGTGGCAGCACCTCCCTGGAATGGGCGCCGAAGTTTGCGGCAGCCGGTATCACGGTCATCGACAACTCCTCTGCCTGGAGAATGGACCCCACCAAGAAGCTGGTAGTACCCGAACTGAATGCAGATGCCCTCACAAAGGAAGATAAGATCATTGCCAACCCCAACTGCTCTACTATTCAAATGGTGGTAGCGCTCAATCCCCTGCATAAGAAATACAAGGTGAAGAGGATCGTGGTATCTACTTACCAGAGTGTCACCGGTACGGGCGTTAAGGCCGTTACCCAGCTGATGAATGAAAGAAAAGGCGTCCAGGGCGAGATGGCTTATAAGTATCCCATCGACCTGAATGTCATCCCGCAGATCGATGTGTTCCTCGATAATGGATATACGAAGGAAGAGATGAAGATGGTCAATGAGACTAAAAAGATCATGCGCGACGACTCCATCCGGGTGACGGCAACAACGGTGCGTATCCCGGTCATGGGCGGTCATAGTGAAGCCGTCAATGTGGAGTTTGAAAATGAATTCGATCTGGCAGAAGTAAAAAGCCTTCTGGCCGCAGCGCCGGGCGTGGTAGTGGTGGATGATCCTTCTACACAGCAATATCCCATGCCGAAAGATGCGCATGATAAGGACGAGGTATTCGTCGGCCGGCTGAGAAGGGACGAGACACAGCCAAAGACACTGAACATGTGGGTGGTGAGTGACAATCTGCGGAAAGGAGCCGCTACCAATGCAGTACAGATTGCAGAGTACCTGCTTCGTCAGAAACTCATCTAAAAAAACGGGCCCGTCAGGGCCTGTTTTTTTATCAATCCATACTTCGGTTGAGGAAGTCGATAAATTCCTTCATCGTGGCAAATGTCTTCAATACCTCTTTTAACAGGGACCTGGATTGCAGGTCGGCATCAGAGAGATCGCGTGTGACGACAAAACATTTCATCTTGAGGAATTCGATGGCAGGGTTCTCATCATTATATCCCTTGGGTGGCCTGGATAATACTTCTATCCCTTCCACTCCCCTGGAGAAGATTTTTTTAAAATTGCGATTTCCGATGATCTTTTTCCATTCGTCAAAACTATAGTCTATCTCCTGCCGGACTTTGGCCAGATGCGGAGGCAGGGGCATCCATAGACCGCCGCCAACCATGCTCTGTCCGCCCGGCTCGCAATGGAAATAATAACCTGCCGTAGGGACTTTTTTACCACCTTTATTAAAGGAGGCGCCCATATTGGTTTTATAGGGTGTTTTGTCTTTGGAGAATCTAACGTCGCGGTAAATACGGAAGATGCAGTCTTTTGGTTGTAACGAAGCTATGTCAGGGTCAATTTTTCCCAGCCCATCGATCACCTGTTGTACAAACTGATCCATATCCTCTTTCGCATTCAGGTAAACCGTTTTATTTTTCTCGAACCAGGGCTTGTTGTTATTCTTTTTAAGATCTTTTAAGAACTTGATCGTAGCGGGCTGTAGCATATATATTTTCTCCTGTCTGGTGGCTCTTCAATTTCGTGCAATTCCCAACTGACTGCTATTTGATCCTTCCCCAATTTTCTCCACTCTTGATGCGATACATGGTCATCTCGCTGACATTATATTTTTCTGCCAGCTTTTTGATGGTAAGTTGCCTGTTTTTGCTGGAGAGAGTTTTCTTGATGGTCTTCACCTGTGAAGCAGTCAGCTTCAATCCCACCGTACGATTGGCTTGCACTTTCTTGTAAGCGATCTTGGCAGGACTCTTCTGTTGATGATCGATCATCTCTTCCAGCGTAGACCATTTCAGATTTTTAGCAGCATTGTCAAGCTTGTTGTGATTCACATGGATCACATACTTATTCTTCGGTGAGGCTTTCGGCAGGAAGAGGCGCGCAATCTCCCTGTGGATATACAGCGTGCCGTTATTCCCCGGCCTGTGAAGATTAAGGGTTTTGTAGCCTGTTGTAAGGCTGCCGTTCAGCAACTTGCCATCCTCAAGCACGTCTTCAGAATAACTGGCAACGCGCCCCAGCGATGAGAGTGCATATTTTTTTCGGAGTTGTTTCCAGCCGGGAAACTGCAATGGTTTCCACGCTTCGCCGGTTAGTTTTCTAATCATGCCTAGCAATTTTCTTAAAGTTACGGAAAAGATTTTCGATTTACCAGTAACGTAAGAAAATATTCTTATATGTTAACAAGCTTGATAAACTCGTCCTCTGTGAGTATTCGGATAGACGGTATCTTTTTGGCTTTTTCCAATTTACTGCCCGCATCTTCGCCTACTACCAGGTAGTTCAGTTTGCTGCTAACGCCGCTGAGCAGCTTACCGCCGTTCTTTTCCACTGTTTCCTCCGCCTCCGACCGTTTTAACCGTTGGAGGGTACCCGTGAATAAGAACGTTTGCCCATCCAGGTTGCCTCCGGCAGCCGGCGCAGCTTTCTGACTTTTAAGGTTCAATCCCAGAGATTCCAGCTTGTCCAGCAGGGTCCGGTTGTCCTTATTGTGGAAGAACTGGTATACACTTCCAGCCACCTTGGGACCTATATCCTCCAGGTTTTGCAGGTCCTCCAGGGAGAACTCCGTAAAGTCCGACAAATGGCTGACCGCAGCGGCCAGGGTCTTGGCCGTAGTCTCTCCAACATAACGGATACCCATTCCGAAGATCAGCCGGTGCAGGGGTTGACGTTTGGAGTTTTCAATCGCCGTCTGCAGATTGGTAATGCTTTTCTCCCCATAGCCTTCCAATTCCCTTATTTTATCATAGGGGAGGTGATAGATCCCGGGGATATCCTTTAAAAAACCCAGTTCGAAGAATTTACGGACATTGGCATCGCCAAAGCTGCGGATATCCATCGCGTCCTTGCTGGCAAAATGGATGATCCGCTCCACCACCTGTGCCGGGCAATCGATGTTGACACAGCGCCAGACCGCCTCGCCTTCCGGCTTAACGAGCTTGGATTTACAAACGGGACAATGCGTAGGAAAGATGATATCGGTCTCTTTACCCGTGCGTACGTCCGTCAGCGATTTTACAATATAGGGGATCACATCCCCCGCACGTTCCACCAGTACCTGGTCCCCGATCTTCAGGTCCTTTTCCCGGACGACTTCCTCGTTAAAGAGAGAGACGGAGCTAACGGTCACCCCGCTCAGCGGAACGGGGTCGATCTTGGCCACGGGTGTTATGCTCCCTGTGCGGCCCACCTGGAATTCTACCTTCCGAAGAGTACTGGTAGCCTGACGGGCCTTGAATTTAAAGGCGATGGCCCAGCGGGGATGGTGTGTGGTCATCCCCATCTTATCCTGCAGGGCAATGGAATTTACCTTGATCACCATGCCGTCTATCTCGTAAGGCAGGTCATCCCGCCCGTTTTCGAACTCATGACAATAGTCCAGCACCGCCCGGATACCCTTCACCACTCTTTTCTCCTTCTGCGGACTTCTAAAACCAAGATCCCATAACATTTGAAGACAGCCGCTATGTGTCTTCAGCGCCGGGTGCACGGGCATGTCCCGGGGGTTTACCTCCCCTATGTCTTCTCCTTCCGGGTTGGTTAAATGCCCATCCGTCATCTGCCAGCCTTCCAGCGTTGTGAAATAGCTGACGTGGTATAAAAAAGCCTCGAGGTTACGACGGCTTACTTCCCGGGAGTCCTTGATACGTAATGAACCGGCCGCCGCATTACGGGGGTTGGCCAGCGGAGCAAGGTTTTGCTCTGCCAGCTGATCATTATATTTTTTAAAATTGGCCTTGTTCATCAGCACCTCTCCCCGGATCTCCACCAGCTGCAGACCATATTTGGAAAAACCTGCTTTTAACGGCACGCTGCGGATCTGCCGGATATTGGTGGTGATCTCATCTCCCGCTACGCCGTCGCCACGGGTCACTCCCCTCAGCAGCAGATCATTCTCATATGTGAGAGAAATACTGGCCCCATCGAATTTGGGTTCCACACAATATTCCAGCTCTTCCAGTCCGGTAAGCTCCCGGGCCCGCTTGTCCCATGCCAACAGATCTTCTTCATTATAGGAGTTCTCCAGGGATAGCATCGGCACCAGGTGCTGCATAGTGGGAAATTCCTTCGTAAGCCCTGCAGCTACACGCTGGGTGGGAGAGTCCGAAGTTATCAGCTCCGGATGCTCCGCCTCTATATGCTCCAGCTGCTTGTACAAACTGTCGTATTCAGGATCCGAGACCAGGGGATCGTTCATGATGTAATACCGGTACTCATGGAAGCGGAGCACGTCCCGCAAATCCTCCAGCTTTGCCTTTCCCAAAGGTTTTGTACTACCGGCCGTCAATAACGTTTTTGTTAATTTCTGTAATTGCTGGGTCTGTTCGGAAGAATACATACGAAGATTTTGCTCGGATAAAGTTACATGAATCGCGACGTCCCAAGGGGAATTGAACACGAATTTCAGAAAAGAGATTAAATTCGTAGTTCTATGAGCCTTAAAATACCATCCGATACTGCCGATAAGACTTCAGGTAACACCGCCACCCCGCCAAAGAATATTAAAACCATTCTAAAACAACTGGAGAATGATGGGATCATCGGTATTTCCGTGGACTGCGTCATATTTGGTTTTGATGACAACGAGCTAAAAGTATTGCTGATCAAATCCGATCTTGAAAAATTCGATAATAAATGGTCGCTCCTGGGCGACCTTGTCAACAACCACGAAGACCTGGACCAGGCGGCTTATCGCATCCTGAAAGAACGTACAGGCCTGGATGATGTATACCTGGAACAGGTAAAGGCATTCGGAGACGTAGGACGGCACCCCGCCGCCCGTGTCGTGACGATCGCTTACTGCTCACTCATCAATATCGAACATCATAAATTAAAGATCCTGGATAATGAGCTGCACTGGCACAGGGTGACGACCCTGTCGGAGATGGCCTTCGATCATCGCCAGATCCTGGACGTATGCTATCAGTGGCTGCAAAAAAGGATCCAGGAACATCCCCTCGGCTTTAGCCTGCTGCCCAAACAATTTTCCTTGCGTGAGCTGCAAAACCTCTACGAAGCCATCCTTGACGTAAAGCTCGACAGACGCAATTTCCGGAAGAAGTTTTTTTCCATGGACTTACTGGAAGACACGGGCGAACTGGAGTCCGACGTCCCCCACCGCCCTGGAAAACTCTATAAGTTCAACTACGAGAAATACCAGAAAAAGGAAAGAAAGAAGTGGTTCGGCATCGATTTCTAAACCCTTTTCGTCAACCCCTATAACGATTTAGCAAAGAAATTTTTCAGGAAAGTTGGAAGACTGATTTTTTTTCATATAAATTGTGTATTGTTTACACATTAAAGTGTGTAAAAATTACACGACCAACTATTAAATTAACGACAGTTTATGAGAAAGAAACGATTGCTTGCAAGGACCCCCGTCCTGTTATGCCTGTTATTAGCAACGCTATTCTCCTACGCACAGAACCGGACTGTGACCGGTACAGTCACAGACACAAAAGACGGATCACCCATCGCCAACGTGTCCGTGGTGCCGAAAGGGTCTTCCCGGGGCACAACCACCGGCGCGGATGGGACCTTCCGGTTATCCATACCTGCTTCCACCCGCGTCCTGGTCTTTTCCTCGATAGGGTTCGGTTCGAAACAGGTGGACATCACCGATGACAATGTTACCGTACAGCTCAGCGCCACCAATGCTGCCCTGAACGAAGTGATCGTGGTGGGCTACGGCACCCAGCGTAAAAGAGAAGTGACAGGCGCCATCTCCAGGGTAGGTGGCGAACACATCAGTGAAATACCGGTCCCAAGCTTCGAGGCCGCGCTGGAAGGCCGCGCTCCCGGCGTGCAGATCGTGTCGGGTAACGGCCTGGCGGGCTCCGGCTCCGTCGTTCGCGTGAGAGGCATCGGCTCTATCTCCGCATCGGGCGACCCCTTGTACGTGGTCGACGGGGTTCCCATCATCTCGGATCAATTTATCAGAGGTAACAGCGGCGCCATGAACCAGAATCCGCTGTCCTCCATCAACCCCAATGACATCGAGTCCATCGAAATATTGAAGGATGCAGGCGCTACAGGTATCTACGGCTCCAGGGGCGCCAACGGCGTTATCATCATCACCACAAAAAGAGGTAAGCAGGGTAAGCCGCAATATTCTTATTCCAATAAGCTGGGTATCGCCACCTATACAAAGAAGCTCGATTTTGTCGATGGTCCCCAATGGTTGCAGCTGCGCCAGGAAGCCTGGATGAACGACGGCCACACGGGATATGCCTCGCTGCCCGGTACATTGACCTGGGCACAGGCCAGCCAGACAAACACGAATTGGTGGGACCTCCTGACACAAAAAGGTTTTATCGATGACCACAGCCTGTCCATGACGATGGGTACCAAAAAGCTAAGGACCTTTGCCAACCTCACCTACAGCGATGATGAAGGCTACCTGAAAAAGAATGCCTATACCCGGATGTCGGCCAGGCTGAACATGGACTACAATGTCCTGCCCAACCTGAAGCTGTCCCTCACCTCCGCGTATAACCGTGGTATCAACAAACGGGTCAAGGCTGCCTGGGACGGCGGCATCGGCGAGGCCATGTCCAGCGCACTGCCTATCTTTCCTGTGTATAATTCCGCACACAGCGACTATTACAGGGGCCTTACGAATCCTGTCCTGGAGCTGGCCGGTCTGCAGCGGCGGCAAACAGATTCCAGGGCGCTGGGCGGTCTCTCAGCAGAATACCAGCCCATACACAACCTGTTCGTAAGAGCCAACTATTCCCTCGAATATACCTGGTCGAACGACGATCAGTTCACCAGCATGCTATGGGATACGACAAGAGACATCGGCCTTGCTCAACGGAGTCCCAACTGGGGAGCGAACCAGACCGCCAACGTCACGGCTAACTACCTGTGGAATCCGGGAGAAAAACATAAGTTCAACTTCATGGCGGGCGCGGAAATACAGGACTTCAACCGCAAGCACTATTCCATGGACCCGTTCCAGCTGAATTCGAACCAGCCCTTCTGGGAGAATGGGAAAGCTTACCGGACTTACAAGGATTCTTTATTGTCCGCAAAAGCCATTTCGGAAGTGGCGCTGGAAGCATTCACCTTCAATAGCCTTTTTGCCAGGATCAACTATACCTTTCATGACCGGTACTCCTTCCAGGTCATCGGCAGGGTGGACGGCAGCAGCAAATTCGGCACCAATCACAAACACGGCTTTTTCCCGGCAGTATCTGCTGCCTGGAATATCAGCGACGAGGAATTCATGAAGAATTTTACCTGGCTCAGCTATCTGAAGCTGCGGGCCAGCTATGGGGTCGTAGGTAATGCGAATTTCCCGGCCGGCAGCTATTATGATGGATATTTTCAGGGAGCCAATAACTACAATGGCAACCGGACCGTCTACTACAATACATTAGGTGATCCTAACTTGCAATGGGAAACCCTGCATAACGTAGATGCAGCTGCCGAATTCGGTTTGTTTGGCAACCGGCTCACCGGCGAAGTAGCCTATTACCATAAGACATCGACCAATATTCTGCTCGATCCCGGCGTATCACCCTCCATCGGTGTAACGAAGATCTGGCGTAACCTGCCCAACAGCAAGATCCTCAACCAGGGCCTGGAAATCAGCGCCAACCTGAAGGTCATCGATGAAAAGGATCTCAAATGGTCCGTGGGCGGCAATATCTCACGCAACCAGAACAAGGTGCTGGAATACGAGCTGGGTCCTGACGCAGTCAGCGGTGGTACCAACGACACCCGCATCGTCAAGGGCCTGCCCGTGGGGGTAAACTACCTGGTCCGCTTCCATGGTGTAGATCCTACCGACGGCCTTCCCATCTGGCTGGATAAGAATGGTAAGGAGACAAAGACGTTCTCTCTGGATCACAGGACCTATGTCGGGGCAATTCAACCTGACTACTTCGGGGGCTTTAATACAACACTTCAATACAAAGGCTTCGAGCTCTCCAGCCTCTTCACCTTTGTCATCGGCGGCAATATCTACGAGAACTCCGGCAAATACCAGTTCCTGGGCGTCTCGAAGAAATTCTGGAACTTCCGCAAGGACTTCCTCGACCGCTGGACCAAAGCCGGCGACAATGCAAAATACCCAAGGCTGGTGGCCGACGCCGCCTCCTATCCGGGTGTACCCAGCGAAGACCAGTTCAACTCCACCATGTTCCTCCGCAGCGCCAGCTACCTGCGCATGCGTGAGCTGACCATCGCTTACAGAGTACCGAGGGCTGCATTGAAAAAATTCTTCTTTAAGGACTTCAGGATCTTCGCTACAGGTACCAACCTGCTCACGTTCACCAAATATCCCGGCGGCGATCCGGAGATCACCCGTGACTTTGAAGATGCACAGGACAGGAACCTCAGCCCCAACATCACTTACCTGACGGCGCCTACACAAAAAACCTTCGTGTTCGGCATCAACGCAAATTTTTAAAACACACGGCCAAAAACGATAACATATGAAATGCTTTAAGATAAGTCTTCTTCTCGCGATCGTCCTTACCGCCGGCGCCTGCAATAAATTTCTCGACCGTCCACCCGCCGGACAAATGAATAGCCAGCAGGTCTTCAGCGCCGACAGCACTATCAAGGCCCTGACCAACGGGTTGTACACTTATTTTGGCGAAGGTCAATTCACGGGTGGTCGCGTACAGTCACTCAGCGACATGCTGGCCGATCATCTGGATGGCTCCAAACTGACGGGGGATTTCTCCGAGATCTATAAAAGGCAGAATTCAATTTTCGGAGGCACCCGGGATGACATGTACAAAGAAGGCTACAAAGCTGTCCTCACAGCCAATAAACTGCTGGAAGAAGTAGACAAGGCCTCTTCCGAAACCCAGCCCTATCTGATCGGCCTTGCCAGTTTCGTCAGGGGCATGGTCCATTTCGAATTCGTACGTCTCTTCGCTCAACCCTACGGCTATACATCGGACAACTCGCATCCCGGCATCCCTTTACGGTTAAGCACAGCCGCGGTATCTATTCCACGCTCTACTGTAAAACAAGTCTATGACCAGGTGATCGCCGATCTTAAAAAAGCCGACAGCCTCCTCCCGGCCGACGCGGACGGCGGTAAATTTTATACGGCCTCGAAATGGATCGCGGAAGCCTACCTGGCAAAGGTCTATTTCCAGATGAACGATTTCGCCAACGCCTATATCTACGCGGACCAGGTGATCAAGAGCGGTAAGTTCCAGCTGGACACAGACTATGCCAGCCGGTATTCCCTGGGCCTGTCAAAAGAAGCCATCCTGCGCCTGCCCAATGAGGTCAACCATTTTCAGCCCGGCAGTGAGCTCATCGGCAACTGGCGCTCCGACACCAAACCTCCGACCCTGTATTTTACTAACCAGTTTTATAACTATGCCACGGCAGATGCTTCCGATAAACGACTGGTATGGTACAGCAATACCCTCCAGGCAGGCTATAACAGTCTGACCAAATTCAATTTTAATTACATGGAAGAACCACTGGTCCACTTAACGGAGATCTATCTCATCCGTGCCGAAGCAGGGGCAGAGCTGGGCGGCGCCACCCTGGCGACTTCCATCACGGATATCAACCTGATCCTGACAAGGGCCTACGGAGGCGCTTCCCACAATTTATCGGGGTCTTCATCCGCCAACGCCGTCATCGCCGCCACCCGCACGCAACGCGAGCTGGAAATGGTAGGAGAGGGCAACAGGCTCCAGGAGATTAAAAGGATCGGCGTCCGCACCGGCAGCAACATCGACCGCAGAGGTTCTCCCTGGAATTGCAATGGGTTCATCCTGCAGTTCCCCAAAGCGGAACAGGACGCCAACGCCGCTTTCCAGCTAAACCCCGAAGGAAATTGTTTTTAGAAGGACTACAAAAACGACACATATGAAACCAAGCATAAATTATCTGTTCATCACCGGTCTCATCGTTCTCCTGGCTGCAGGCTGCAAACCGGAGAATTACAAACCGCTGGGCAAAGCCACCACACCCATCACCTCACTGGCAGGCACCTGGAAGATCACCAGCGTGACACAGAAGGACGAAGACGCGGCAAACAAAGGATTCCCGTATCAGCAAACGGACCTTACCAGTGTTTTTCCTTACACCGATTTTACGCTGACCCTGAACATGAATGGCGCCATGCCCACTACGTTCACCACCTCCCCGGGTAGTTCCCCCCGGATCATCAGCCTGGCCGGCGGCAACTGGTCGGTGGACGACCCTGCCTATCCCAAGGTGCTGACGCTGACCAGCGGCACGGATACAGCAAAAGTGACACTGGGCGCCTATCCATTGGGAGCCAGCGCCTCCACCCTGAAGATCGCGTTGGCCAAACATGATGCGACCAGCGGCAAGCTGCTCATTTCTTACAGCTATGTGTTCTCCAAACAATAAAATCATTACAGCTATGATAAAGACATTCGCAGCCCTGATCATCCTGATGCTCTCCTTTTCAATGGGGGTCCGGGCGCAAACACCCTCCTTCTCACCGGCCACCTTCACCGCCCAGGACCAGGTGACCCTGACCATCGACGTGACAAGCACACCCATGGCTGGCGTCAGCCAGGCCTATATCTGGATCTGGGCCAACCCGGGAGGGGTAGGACCCACACCCAACGGTACCGTCAACGGCCAATGGTCTGCCTCGGACCCCTCCGCAAAAATGACGTCCGTCGGTACAAATAAATGGTCATTCACGTTCACAGGTACTACACTCTTCGGTCTGGCGCCCGCCGATCTGCACGACTTCGGCTTCCTGCTCAAGACAGTGGACGGTTCCAAACAAACACCCGACTTTAAACCCTTCAAGTTCGACCCGTTGGTATTCACTCCTACCAAGCTACGGATCTTCCCCGCAAAAGTTGACACCAACGATGTAGTGATGTTGAATTTCGACAGGAGCCTGGGAGCCACGGTTGACGAACAGCGCATGACCCCCGTCTCTGCTACCGTCACCGCCTTCGATGAAACAGGTACACAGGTAGGCAGCTCGCTTACGGTAACCATCACACAAAATACAGGGACTACCATCTGGAAAGGGTTTTTTATACCGAATGTGTCTTTTAAGCCGGCTACAGGACACGTCTTGCAGAAGTTTCATTACAAATTCAACGGCACCGTGCTGGACACCGGCGGCAATCCTGCACAGGTAAGCACAGATGAAGCAGAAGTATTCTTTGTCTCCATGAAATAAAAAAAATTGTATGAACGCATATATCAGAAAATTAACGGCCTTCCTCTCCATCCTGGCGCTGGCCTTTACAGGCTGCAAGAAGGCCGACCTGGCCGGCAACGACCCCACCGGTGAAGGGCTGGTGCCGTTTGCCCTGCAATCCCCCGCCTCAGGCACTAATGTAGTGCTGAACTCATCTACTCCATCCGCAACAGTAGATTTCGCCTGGACGGCATCCGTACCGGGTCTGAAAACACCTCCTACGTACACCTGGGTGGCCGCATTAAAAACAGGCTCGCTGGACACACCCCTCATATCACTGCCGGTGGGTCTGAATACCAGGTTATCCCTCACCTATATGCGCCTGGACAGCGCCCTGAAAGCAAACGGCGTCGCAGCCGGTGCAGTGACGGCGCTCAAATGGAGTATACTCGCAGACAACAGCTCCACCAAGCTGCTGGCGCAGAATACATTTAATATCACGGTTACCCGCTTCCAGGACGGGGCCTCCCCCTTTGTTTTATTAGGGCCTTCTTCATCCACTACACCGACCGTGATCAATCCTACCTCGACGACGGATAGTCTCCGGTTCAACTGGACCCGGTCGAACGCATCCAACAATAGCAATACAGTGACCTATAAGGTCTGGTTCTATAAGGATGATGCATCCTCCACACCCGTATTCTCCATATCGTCCAACAACAGCGGAAAGGATTCCATCGTGAGCATTGCTTACGCTCAATTCTCCGATTCTCTCAATGCGCACGGTCTGACCGATCTCACCCAGATCTCCGGTCTTAAATGGACGGTATCCGCCGTCAGTGGCGGCTGGACCCAGTGGAGCAACTATACCAACCAGGTCTATATCCAAAGGGAAGTGAAATTGTACATTGTCGGAGGGTCGACCCCCATCGGCTGGACACCATCTGCCGCTATCCGCATGATCCCCGACGGGAATTTCCCCGGCGTCTTCTTTATGTATGTAAAATTGACCGCTTCCGGCGGCGGCTTTAAATTCCTCTCCGAGAATACGGATTGGAGCACGCCGACACAAAAGATCTACGGTGATGTGGACGGCAGCGGGACATCAGGTAACCTGGTCCAAAGCGGCGGCAGCAACAACATCAGCGTCCCTGCCGACGGTGTTTACCGGGTCGTAGCCGACATCACCAACAATAAATATTGGGTCCAGACGGGAGGCATCGGTGCTCCGGGGCTCGTAGGCCCCTTCCAATCCCCCGGTCCATGGGATCCTCCCACTGCATTGAAAATGACTTACACGGCCGCCAACCAGTTTATCCGTCTCCAGAAGATGTCCCCGGGCGATGAGTTCAAGATCCACGATGGCAATCAGTGGGACCACAGCGCTCCCCAGGGCTCAAAATGGTATGATGAAGTGGATGCTTATCCCGGACAGCTCTTCCTCGACGGGGTCATCGGCAACGAAAATAATCTTAAGAACACGGTGACCTTTGACGGCACAGACCCTGCAGACTCACTGGTAAGAGTGATCTTCGACGGCAGCGATGTCAAGAACATAAAATACTCCCTCACCAAGGGAAGGATCTGGGTGATAGGCGATGCCACAGCCGGCGGCTGGACCAATAATACCGGTATGAATACCACCGACCGCCCCCCGCTTATCTACCAGGGAAATGGTGTATGGAAAGGTACCGTCACCCTGACAGCGGGCAGCATCAAGTTTATCGTTCAGCAGGGTAACTGGGACTTTAGCTATGGCGGCTCAGGAGGTGAGCTGGCTTACCAGAATGGCGGGAACATCAGCATCGCAGCTGCGGGCACCTACACTATCACGGTAGACGAATATAATATGACCTATAAGGTGGAATAAACATATAATCCATGAGATCTTTTCCCGTACTATTGCTGCTGGCTCTTCTTATAGGGCCGGCAGCTTTTTCGCAATTATTGGTCACGTCCCCGGATTTTCCTGCCGATACTGGCACGGTAACCATCACCGTGGATTGCGCAAAAGGCAACCAGGGCTTGTTCAATTACACCGGGATAAGCGACGTATACATACATACGGGCGTGATCACCGACCAAAGCACGAGCCAGACAGACTGGAAATACGTAAAGTTCAACCAGAATTTCAATCAGCCGAATGCAGCGCTGGCCGCCACCTACCTGGGGAATAATAAATTTTCGTTTACTATACCCGGTATAAGAGCCTGGTACGGCGTGCCCGGCGGGGAGAAGATCCTCCGGGTAGCCATCCTTTTCCGCAACGGTAATGGCAGCCAGGTTCAACGTAATACGGATGCCAGCGACATGTATGTGCAGGTATACGATGGCAGCCTGGCAGCCCGCTTTGCGCTTCCACCCATGCAGCCCAAATACACGCCTGTACCGGAACCCCTGAACAAAGCCGTCGGAGACACCCTGGCAGTAAGCTATATTTCCAACAAACCGGCAACCCTCCGCATATACTTCAATGGCACCCAGACAGCCTCGACCACTGCCATCACTGCGCTCGCCTACACCCTGCATATCACGACCGCCGGCAACCAGCAGGTGATCGCCACCGCGGATGACGGAACTACCACCCGCGCCGATACGCTCAATTTCTTCGTTTCGGGTGCTGTGAACATCGCGCCCATCCCGGCGGGGATGAAGGAAGGCATCAACTATCCGCCGGGCGATACCTCTGCGGTCCTGGTCTTATATGCACCGCATAAGAACAGGATATTCGTCACAGGCGACTTTTCCAACTGGACACAGCAGACGGACTACCTGATGAACAGAACGCCCGACAGCAATTTCTACTGGCTGAACATTCACGGTCTGACACCAGGGACAGAATACGCTTATCAGTACATCGTTGACGACACCATCACCGTGGCGGATTACAATGCGGAGAAGATATTGGACAAGAATGTAGACCCCGGTATTTCCACTACCACCTATCCGGGGCTAAAACCTTTTCCCGCCAAAGCCACCGGCAGCCTGGTGGGTATTATCCAGACGGCTCACCCCGCCTACACCTGGCAGGTCACCAACTTTCAACGTCCGGACAAAAAGGGCCTGGTGATCTACGAGTTGCTGGTGAGGGACTTTATTTCACCCTCCAGCTGGCAGGCATTAAAGGATACATTGAGCTATCTGAAACGTTTAGGGGTAAATGCCGTCGAAGTGATGCCGTTCACCAATTTTGAAGGGGGCAACAGCTGGGGCTATAACCCAAATTTCTATTTCGCCCCGGATAAGGTATATGGCACGGAGACGGCCCTGAAACAATTCATCGATGCCTGTCATCAGCAAGGCATAGCCGTGATCATGGATATGGTGCTGAACCATTCCTTCGGCAGCAGTCCCATGGTACAGATGTATTTCGATAATACGAAAGGTGTTCCTGCGGCCAACAGCCCCTGGTTCAATCAATATCCCACCCATGCATTCAATGTCGGCTATCAGTTCGATCATGAGAGTGCGGCGACCAGGACCTTCACCCAGCGCGTACTGGCCTACTGGTTGAACAATTATCACATCGACGGCTACCGGTTCGACCTGGCCAAGGGTTTTACACAAAAACGAACCTGCGATGCCACGGGCAATAATTGTGACGTCGGCGCCTGGGGCGCTTATGACGCCAGCAGGGTAGCCATCTGGGATACGATCTATCAACAGCAGCAGGCCATCTCTCCCGGCAGCTATTGTATACTGGAGATGTTTGCCGATAACAGCGAGGAGAAAGTGGAAGCAAGCCATGGCATGATGCTCTGGGGTAACATGAACGACAATTTCAGTCAGGCCACGATGGGTTATGGGACGCCCTCGCCCAGTGGTGGCACCTGGGACCTTAGTGCCGGGGTATATACCAACCTGGGATGGGATCAACCCGCCCGGATTGTCTACCAGGAAAGTCATGATGAAGAGAGGCTGATGTACAAGAATGAGCAATATGGCAACAGCAGCGGCTCATATAATATAAAGGTTATTCCCACCGGTTTGCAGCGCAATGCCCTGGCCACCGTCATCTGGGCCATGTTGCCGGGCCCAAAAATGCTCTGGCAATTTGGCGAGCTGGGATATGATTATTCCATCAATCGCTGTGGAGACGGCTCAGTCAACAACAGCTGCCGTACGGATGCCAAGCCTTCAGGCTGGCCGTATCTGTCGGATACGAACCGGACCAAACTACGAAATGTATATGCCGCCATGTTGAAACTACGGGCTGATTATCCACAGCTGGCGGTGCCTGCGACCTTTAATGCCAGCCTCACCGGAGCGGTAAAGACTGTGATAGCCGTTACCGATAGCCTCAGTGTAGCGATGATCGGGAATTTCGATGTCATCACCTCCAGCGGCTCGCTGACCTTTCCCACCGCCGGTACCTGGTTCAATTATTTCACCGGTGAACCCTTCAGCGCTACCGGCAGCGCTCAATCATTTTCACTAAACCCCGGCGAATACAGGGTCTATGTCAGCAAGAACCTGACGGGTACAGTGACGACGGCAACCAATGATGTGAACTATTCCCGCAACCCTTTTGGTATCCGGGTCTACCCAAACCCGGTAGCCAACGGACAGGCCGTGGTGGAATATGAACTGCCGGTATATGGGAAGACGGCGCTTTCTATACTGAACCTGACAGGACAGTGCCTGGCGACAGCGGAGTTAGGTGGCCAGCCTGCAGGGAAATACAGTCTCTCAATGCCCCAGCTTCCCCTGGGGATCGCTGGATTGGCAGATGGATACTATATATTACGTATTGTGAGCAGGCAGCAAAGCTCGCAGGCGCCCTTTTTGATCTTGGGGAAATAGGCCAGGACCCGGGGAGGAAAGGACTTTTGGGGGAGGTGCGCAACGTGCAAGGGATTTTCTATGTCATGCCTTATATGAAAAGAACTTTTTTTATTACGGGTATGATGCTGGCCCTTTTGACGGCCTGTAGCAGAAGTAACAATTCAGTACCACCCGGTCTGATAGGCAACTGGAAGCTAACCCGGGCCGGAGGCTGCGGAATCGTGGGACCCCTTCCTTATACAGGCCTTCCCAGGATACTGACATTGCAGGCTGACAATAAGTACAGCAGGTCCTATCTTGGTTCCCTGACCGAGTCCGGAAGATATTCTCTCTCCAGGCGCTATGCCCGTAGCCAGGTGGATACGTTGGTAACATTTGCGAATAACGATACCAGCTATCAAAGGTTTCTTAAAACGTCCGGTACAGAGCTGGTTCTTTGGGAAGTTCCCCCTACTTGTGAATCAGCAATGGAGGAAATGTTTAAAAAAATTCCTTAATGGCTATTGCACGTCCTTTTGATGATCAATGATAAATTGAATGATCTCTTCCAGGGGAGTATCGATACGGCTAATGGCATCGTTGATGTCATCCCGGCTCACCTGGGCGGCGAATGACGGCGTCTTCAATTTCTTCAGGATACCTTTCACATCCATTCCCTCATAGCGTGTCGGCCGTATAAGCGCAGCGGCATGGATAAAACCCGACAGCTCGTCAAAGACATAGATCATTTTATCCATCGTGTTATTGGGCTCGACGCCAAAATAACGGGGACCATGCGAGGCAATACAATGGATCACTTCCGGGTCGACCTGCAGCGCTTCCAGCTTCTCGATGATGATGCGGCAATGCGCTTCAGGATGCTTCTCCCAGTCCGCATCGTGCAGGAGACCGGCCTGCTCCCATTTACGAGCCGTCAGCTCATCGGCGCCTTCCCTTTCCAGCGCCCATGCTTTCATAACTGCGGCCACCTGCTTCATATGCAGGCGCAACCGCTCGTTGGGGACCCATTCGTTTAAAAGGGCATGGGCTTCTTCCTGGGACAATAATTTACCTGTATTGGCCGGGTCGCCAAAGTCGTTGCGACCCAATGCGAGAATAGGAGAGGACATGAATACGCTTTTAAGGCAAATTAATGCAACGGGCTGGCTGAAAAAAATGTCAAAGAAGAAACCTCTTCATATGCGGCCTTTTCCTTATGTCTATATGCGCGGTTGTCTCGCCGTCCTGCTTATAGCGTCTTCCTGTGGCAAAAGCTCGATGGAGGGCAGCCTCCCGGGAAAATGGAAGCTTGGTCTCCTACTCAGGAGGTCCTGCCTATTCTAGCTCGGTAATCCGTCCAATGCTCCCCGGCCTGTTATTTATTTAGGCAGCCAGGATTACTACGGCTCTGGATCAGGATCAGTAAGGACACACTGGAGCTGAGATATGCCGGGATCATTCCCGCGCTTTATACCCTTCCCGTGAGTAGATATGTAAGGGGCCCATTTTAAATAAGGAAAAACTTTTTAAATTTCTGGAAGTTCATTTTTATACTTTTGTGTAGTACTTGCTTCCCTTCCTGTTTTCCATTAATAGTATCATTTAAAGGCATCTTGAGTCTTGTAGGATAATATCATTACTGTCTACAAAGCTCTGGCTAAATCTTTAAATCATAATTATGGTGTATAAGAAACAAACAATAGAGGTAGAAGGAACAGTAATAACCGTCTTACAGGTGGACGAAGCCGATTATATTTCCTTGACAGATATGGTTAAGAATTTTGAGAACGGCTTATCGCTGATAGAAAAATGGCTCCGAAATAAGAACACCGTTGAGTTTTTAGGAATTTGGGAGAAGATTAATAACCCAAACTTTAATTCCCCCGAATTCGAGGGAATTATGCTGGAAGCCGGCCTCAATAGGTTTACTCTTTCAGTCAAAAAATGGGTGGAAAAGACAAATGGCATCGGTCTAATGGCCAAAACAGGAAGATTTGGCAGTGGCACTTACGCCCATAGGGATGTCGCATTTGAGTTTGGTGCATGGTTGAGCCCGGAATTTAAGCTTTACCTTATCAAAGAATTCCAACGTTTGAAAGACGAAGAAAGTAATGCCAGGAGGCTGGAATGGAATTTTCAACGGACCTTATCGAAAGTAAACTATCGCATTCATACAGATGCGATTAAGGAGAGCTTGATACCCGCTGTTTTGTCGAAAGAGCAAATAGCTACTGTTTATGCCAGTGAAGCAGACTTGCTAAATGTAGCGCTATTTGGGATTACTGCTAAGCAATGGCGCGATAAAAATCAAGACACCAAAGGTAATATTCGGGATGAAGCCACTTTGGAGCAGTTGGTGGTATTGTCTAATCTTGAAAGTATTAATGCTCTTTTGATTCGCCAGGGACTTTCCCAATCGGAAAGACTACAAAAGCTCAACGAGTCTGCGATTTATCAAATGAAATCACTCCTGGCAAACCCTGCTACAAAGAAATTACTTCGGTGAAGTCCGATGAGGCTTACTCCAATGTATACTCCTTAGAAAGAGCTTCTACCGGGATCCGTAACAATTTGCTGAACTTGCGGATCATGGTCAGAGAGAGAGCTTGTTTATAATTAAGTACTTTACTGACAGTACCCTTATCACCATATTCTTTGGCCAGATCGGCCGCCTTGTATCCAAATTCTTCCATCCTGATCTTGATGAGTTCGATTGGATCGACCTCCGGAATTTCCCATAGCGATTGCTCATAATGGTTGATCAAAAAAGCAAGCAGCTGTTTTTCCTTGAACTCAGAAGAATCCTTCACCGCCTCTCGAATTGCTTCGTAGCGGTCTATTGCCCGTTGGTAATCGACCTCATTTTCTATTAAATACCAGGGTTGCATAAATATGTTTTTCTCACTATATAATCGCCGGATCGATCCTTTCGTATTCGGTGTGGGTACCGATAAACCGGATCTCCACAATTTTTTCTTCATACCAGATATGGACGATCAAGCGGAATGTATTGTGCACGATCTCAAACCGGGCACGGTTGTTATCGACCATTTTAGCTTTTGGAAAATCGGCCAGGACATCTTGCTTTGTTTTCCAGTTGGCTTGTTCAACTACTAACTTCCATACGGCAAGGCTTTTACGAGCATTGGCATGGTTTTTCCCGAAATCGTTCAGTCTTCTTAAGTAGACGATTTTCATAAATTAATTTTTCATTTTTAGTTGACTTGTACTGTTTCATTTATTGCAATTTTGATTTTGAGACCTAAGGTATTTAATGGTTGGCAATTTGCCAACTATTTCTATCTTAATACTTTTTTCTTGACCTGATTAAAGCATCATTTTTTCAGGGCGTCAATATTTTTATTATAAATCAACTACTTACAAGGAGAGTCTCCAAAATACTCCCTTTTTTCCTTGGAATATCGCCCTGTTTCAACCTACCTTTGCACTCCTTTTGAATATTTAAATGTCGTCGGGATAGCGACGGCTTCATGTAAAAAAACAAGACAATGAGTAAATTACATTTCACCACCAAACATGCGAACGAGGCTACCGTTAAACGCGACTGGTATGTTGTGGACGGTACTAATCAAACCGTAGGTCGCGTGTGTTCCAAGATCGCCGCCGTATTACGGGGTAAGAACAAGGCCTATTACACTCCTCACGTAGATTGTGGAGATTTTATCGTCTTCATCAATGCCGACAAGGTTATCTTCTCCGGTGACAAGCTGGATGACAAGATCTACATCAACTTCTCCGGCTACCCCGGCGGTAAAAAAGAAGAATCTGCCAAGAGCCTGCTGAAACGTCGTCCCGAAGCTGTGATCGAAAGGGCCGTAAAAGGCATGCTGCCAAAAAATCGCCTGGGTCGCAAGATGTACAAAAAATTATTTGTGTATGCCGGTGCACAGCATCCGCACACTGCACAGCAACCCAAAACATTAACCTTCTAATTTTTTCAGATAAATGGAAAAGCAAAAAAATGCAGTTGGTCGCCGTAAAGAAGCTGTAACCCGCGTGTTCGTCAGCAGAGGTGAAGGCAAGATCACGATCAATGACAAGGATTATAAACAATATTTCTCTCTGGTATATCTTCAAAACCAGGTAGAGCTTCCCCTCAAGACGGTTGAGCTGACCGATAAATACGACGTTAAGATCAATGCTGCCGGTGGTGGTATGAAAGGTCAGGCCGAAGCTTGCAAACTGGGTATTGCACGCGCTCTCCTGGAGATCAACGCGGAATTTCGTCCGGCTCTGAAGGCTGCCGGCCTCCTGCGTCGCGACCCCAGGTCTGTCGAGCGTAAGAAACCAGGTCGTAAGAAAGCAAGAAGAAGCTACCAGTTCAGCAAACGTTAAAAAATCCCATTCACAACAAAAAACTTCCAAAATAAAATGGAAAATAACACTTCATTACAACAGCAACTCCTTGAAGCCGGTGTCCACTTTGGTCACCTGCGTAAGAAGTGGAATCCCAAGATGCTGCCTTACATTTTTGCTGAAAAGAAAGGCATCCATATCATCGATCTCAACAAGACGACTGAAAGCCTGCAGGAAGCTGCTGCTGCTCTGAAACAGATCGCGAAGAGCGGTAAGAAGATCATGTTCGTTGGTACGAAGAAACAGGCCAAGGAGATCGTCACCGAATCCGCAAAGAAGGTGAACATGCCCTTCGTCACTGAACGTTGGCTGGGTGGTATGCTGACCAACTTCAATACCGTTCGTAAGAGCGTTAAGAAAATGCAGAGCATCGAAAAAATGCTGAGTGACGGCACTTTCGACAGCATCACAAAGAAGGAAAGGCTCACCCTGGCCCGCGATAAGGACAAAATGGAAAAGGTATTGGGCGGTATCGCTCAGCTGGGACGTGTTCCGGCCGCTCTTTTCATCGTGGACATCGGTCATGAACATATCGCGCTGGCAGAAGCCAAACGCCTGGGTATTTCCACCTTTGGCATGGTAGACACCAACTGCGATCCCAATAAAGTAGATTTTGCGATCCCTTCCAATGACGATGCTACCAAATCCATCGCCATCATCGTAAGCTATGTCACCGCCGCTATCGCCGATGGCCTGGCTGAAAGACAAGCAGCTAAGGAAGAAGACGTGGAAGATTCCGGCAGTGATGAGAATGAAAAGAAAGCCGCACGTCTGCAGGCCGAAGCAGAAAATGAAGCTGCCCGTGCACGTGGAGAAAAGGTAAAAGGAAGCAGCCAGCCCAAACGCAGGATCCCGAATTCCGGGCCTCGCCGTGGTGCAGGTGCTCCCCGCTAACAACATCGTAATATCAATTCAAACTTATACAACATGTCTACTGCAACTATAACAGCAGCCGATATCAATAAGCTGCGCCAGACCACCGGCGCCGGCATGATGGATTGCCGCAAGGCGCTGGTAGAAAGCGATGGCGATTTCGAAAAGGCCATCGATTACCTGCGTAAGAAAGGACAAAAGGTCGCCGCATTGCGCAGCGATCGTGAAGCTAAGGAAGGCGTTATCATCGCTACCACCACACCCGACAACAAGACCGGTTTCATCGTGACACTGGCTTGCGAAACAGACTTCGTGGCAAAGAACGCAGAGTTCATCGCTTTTGCTCAAAGCATCGTAGCCGTCGCATTGAAGAATAATGTAAACAGCCTGGATGAGCTCCTGGCTGCTCAGCTGGATGGTGTTGCTGTTTCCGATAAGATCAATGACCAGGTAGCCAAGATCGGCGAGAAAGTTCAGCTCACCCGCTTCGAAAGAGTGGATGCTGATGGCGTAGCCGCTTATATCCATGGTTCTTACCGTATGGGTGTCCTGGTAGGTCTTACAAAGAATACACCCGCCGTACTCGAAGCTGGTAAAGACCTCGCTATGCAGATCGCCGCTATGAATCCCGTAGCAGTCGATCCCGACAGCGTTCCTGCCGACGTCGTAGTAAGAGAGAAAGCTATCGTTACCGAGCAGATCAAGAACGATCCCAAGATGGCAGGCAAACCCGACGAAATGATCGATAAGATCGCCGTTGGTAAGCTGAATGCTTTCTTTAAGGAGAATACCCTCACCGCACAGGCATTTGTAAAAGATGCTTCCAGGACAGTAGGGGATTACCTGAAGAGTGTAGATGCATCTGTGAAAGTAACACAGTTCAAAAGAGTTCAACTCGGATAAACTTAAATAAAAGGGGAGCGCACAGCTCCCTTTTTTATATATTTGTGCCCAATTAAGAATCATCCGACATGGTGCCAAAGTTCAAGCGTATTCTGCTGAAATTATCCGGTGAAGCATTGATGGGAGACAAGAGTTTTGGATTTGACAACGCTGTCATCGCTCAATACGCAAAGGATATCAAAAGCATTTCAGAGTTGGGCGTGCAGGTAGCCATCGTCATCGGAGGCGGCAATATCTACCGCGGGACGAATGAGGCGGAGACAGGCATAGAAAGAGCCCATGGAGATTATATGGGAATGTTGGCCACGGTGATCAACGGAATGGCAATGCAGGCCGGCCTGGAAAAAATAGGTGTATACACCCGTTTACAGAGCGCCATAAAGATGGAACAGATCGCAGAACCCTATATCCGGCGCAGGGCCATCCGCCACGTAGAGAAAGGCCGTGTTGTTATTTTTGGCGCCGGCACCGGTAACCCTTACTTCACTACCGATACGGCCGGCTCGCTCCGCGCCATCGAGATCAATGCAGAGGTCATCCTGAAAGGCACCCGGGTAGACGGTATCTACACCGCTGATCCCGAGAAAGACCCTACCGCTAAAAAGTTTAATACGATCACATTTCAGGAGTGTATCTCCCAAAATCTAAGGGTAATGGATATGACAGCCTTCACCCTGTGTATGGAGAACCAGCTGCCGATAATCGTATTTGATATGAACAAGCCTGGCAACCTGCTCCGCGTCGTGCGCGGAGAAAAGGTTGGCACCCTGGTAAAAGACTGATAGTGTGATGCTTGCGCAAGCCGTGCGAAACATTTGCATATCTGGTTAAAGCATAGTAATTTAATGGCTTGGTGCCACCTGAAATGGTGGTTTTTTATCGCTTCCCTCTCTGTTGTCGTCGATACTCCCTTGAAAAACGACCCTAAGTCTTTTTATTCATCCATCCCTGAAAGCCATATGTGTATGCTTTTGTAATCTATAGCTCCGAACCGTTATGAACGCCTTAAACAACCTGGAAATTATTTTAGGATTTCAGCTGACCATGGGTCTGCCTGAGATCATCATTTGTGAGCTGGGAGCCCTGATCCTCGGCTTTACCATTCATTTTTTCTGGAATTCCAAAAAGAATTTCCGCATAAACGATCCTGCTCAATCTTCCGGCATCAGCGAAAATGATAACTGGAAGCTGAAATATTACAACGATATGGACATGCAGGAGCGGGCACAGCAGCAATTGCGCGACAAGCTCACCCAAACGCAGGAAAGCGAACAGATACTTACCATCGAACTGGAAGAGACCCGAAAAGAAATAGAGTACCTGCGCAGAGACCTGGAAGAATCACGCACCGAACTGGACGATGCGCAGTACCGGATGTCCAAGGTCAATGAGCAACAGCAGCAGGCGGAAGCCTCCGCAGCAGCCACAGCCGCCGACCCCGCCAATGCCTATCTCTCCCAACTGAAGGCCGCCCAGGAAAAACTGCTGGAACATAACAACAGCATTTCCCGTTTGCTGGAGCAAACGCAGCTGCTGGGCGAGGCGGAGAGAAAGATCATGGACCTTCAGGTACGAAATGAAGAGCTCACCGAAGAGCTGCGCCATTCCAGTCAACTGCTGGCAGAAAAAGAAAGCGAGATCGGCTATCTCCGTCACCAGAAAAAACTGGCGGAAGAGATGAGCATCCGCCTGGACAAAGCATACGAAGAATACAACGGACTACAGGAAAAACTGCATAAGCTCCAGACCTACCTCACCCAGCCTTATAAGAAGAGCGCCGATTACGACGAGCTGAAAGAAGCTTATTTCAAGCTGGGTAAAGAGCACGATGAAATGAAACTGCGCCATATCTCGCTCAGGGAAGAAAACCAACGTCTCACCCGGATCCTGGGCGACACGGAAGAAAAGCTGAAGGAAGCTAATTTCCAACGCCAGCAATACCAGAAACGGGCGGCTTTCCTGGAAGAGCTTAACCACGACCTCCAGGAGATATCAGAACACAACAAAAAGATTGAAAGTCAACTTAGACGCGTCAGTGATATGGAGAGCCTGCTTGCCAGGATCACCGGTAGTTCGGGCGACGAGATGCCCAACGGGTAAAGGACTTCTCATCATCCCGCCGGCTGACGCCGGTCAGGTTTGATTCTCCCGAATTGACTTACTTTTGTGTTGTTATGCCAAACAACATCGCCGATATTCGAAAGGATTATAAACTACGATCCCTTTCAGAAAATGACAGCCTGCCCGACCCTTTCGCCCAATTCGATAAATGGTGGAAAGAAGCGCTCGATGCCGGTGTCGAAGAACCCAATGCCATGACACTTGCGACCGCTTCGGCAGATGGTATGCCGGATGCGCGTATCGTTCTGTTGAAAGGGTTCGACACGACCGGCTTTACCTTCTTTACAAACTACGACAGCGCAAAAGGCGCACAGTTGCTGGAGAATCCCCGGGCATGCCTGGTATTTTTTTGGAGAGAGCTGGAAAGACAGGTGCGCATCAGTGGACTGGTGGTAACGGTAAGCGGGAAAGAAAGCGACGACTACTTCAACAGCAGACCCGAAGGCAGCCGTATAGGAGCCTGGGCCTCACCTCAAAGCCAGGCAATTGCCAACCGTGAATGGCTGGAAGAAAATGAAAAGAAAATGAGGGAACAATTCCCGGACGGAGCAATTGAGCGGCCCCCTCATTGGGGCGGTTATCGTGTCAGACCCACACGCATTGAATTCTGGCAGGGGAGACCCAGCAGATTGCACGACAGGATCCAATATAACTTGCAGATAAAAGGCGATTGGAAGATTGAACGGCTGGCGCCATAAAAAATCGAATGCATCAGCCGGCAACTGCTCGTCACATAAGCCAATGCATCCGACAATAACTTATTTATTTGCTTTCTTTCTTCGCAGGCGCTGCCTTCTTCGGCTTCGCAGGACGGCTTTTCCCAAATGAAGCCCTGAATATCTTTCCCTTTTTTGTTTTTTTATCTCCTCTTCCCATATTGTTTATTTTTTTAAGTTGTTACAATCATGAGCACCGGCTCAAACTATAAAAAGCTCCGGCACCCGCGCTGACTGCCCGGTATCGGAGCTTCGATGTACGTCCTTCGACGTAAATTATAATTTTGCAGACAGTTCTTTACCTGCCTTGAACTTAGCTACTTTCTTGGCTTTGATCTTGATAACAGCGCCGGTCTGAGGATTGCGTCCGTTACGGGCGGCTCTCTTGGAGACAGAAAAAGTACCGAAGCCAACCAATGTAACTTTTCCACCGCCTTTCAGCGTTTTGGTAACAGCTTCGACAAAAGAGTCCAGGGAAGTGTTTGCCTGAGTTTTTGTAATGCCTGCGTCGTCGGCAATCTTTGCAATTAATTCAGCTTTGTTCATAATGTAATTTTTTAATTAGCAGCAACAAATATACCCGCTTTTTGAATCCGACAAAATTTTTTTAAACTTTCAGGAGATGCGTGCAGATCTCTCTAAGCCGCGCGGGACAAGGATTAGACGATATTCTACATCGTAGATTTACCATGCAGAACTTACGCTTGCCAGCTGAAACCCGTATTGGCACTATGTTTCACGCGATGATAGCTGGAATCCTTCACTGGCAAGGATTTGAAGAGAATTTACAACAATTTTTAATTCGCCCAATTTTTTTTAATTCTTTTCCACAATTGCTTCACAGCGTAGGCAGCGGCACAGCCAGAGCGGGCCACAGGCCCGCTGCGCGAAGCGCAATAGTTTAGATTCTAACCACACGAAAGGCGCCGTCAGGCGCCTTGGTGAGGACTTAATGAATCACAAAAGACCTAATTAACCTCTTCCAAAACCGTCCTAAACCCAATAAACCCATCCCCCCATCGATCATAAGCCTCCCGTTGCAGCCCCGGCGCAAATTCGATCATAAATTGTCTGTATCGCTCAAGGGACGTAGTAAAATATTGTACGACATAGGTAGGACCTTCTTCCTCATCCTGCTCCAGCAGACGAAAAAACCGGTGACTGTCAAACAGCCCCGTAGCTATATGGTCGGCAATATGCGCTGACCGCAGCCACGCTATCCATTTATCCAGAATGCTCCACCGTACTTTGTAAGTGACATTGTAAACGATCATTGCTTATCCTCCTTCTGTTGATTCCGCGGAATGGCCTTCAGCATCTTCAGGCTTAAAAATACCAGCAGCGCCAGGACTATTAAAATAATGACCCATAGCAGGACCCCGCTGTGGTCTCTCTCTGCCGCAGGAGGTGCGGCCGGTCTGCCGGCAGCCTGCAACGCACCCGGAACGATCTCCGCAGGTTCGCGGCTCACCGTATCTGCAAAATATTTAAGATCATATCTTGGAGCCTGTGCCTGCATATTACCCCCTAACAGCCAATACCTTCCCGGCTCTAACCACACCAGTAAATACCGTTCGAGCTGGCTCGCCCCGGCCTTGTTCACCATCAGGGGTGCATTATCCTCATTATCGATGTCCAGGATGATAGCCTGTGCCTTCATAGGGGCAACATCAAATGAATGACTGGCAGGATCGGGGTATAATTGCGCAACCCCATAATAACCCCCTCCTTTCACCAGTACACGGGCCTCCCTCTCATACAGCCTTGGTCCCTTTATATCCAGGTCCAGGTGTTCCACCAGGTAAGGTTCTGTAAAGCTCAATGTAACATAACTATGATGGTTGCTGCTGTCTTTCTGCGTGATCGCCGGTTCAGGTGTTTGCCGGTACCTCCTGCTGCCGGCATGTTGCGTTCTTACGCCGGCGCGATAGATATTCAGGGGCAATACTCCCTTATCTTCCTGTGTGATCCTGAAATAGTGATAGCTGCTGGCAGGGAAATCGATCGTCTCGATAGTATGATCCGCATTGTCCGCTGTCGACGGCTCTACACGGATATGCTCCCTGATAACAAACCACTTTTTCCCATCGTCGCTGCCGCTGAGCGTCCAATTCCGCCATACGCTGTTATTATTGATATAGATCAGCAGCGAATGGACCGCCCCGCCTGACCAGTTGCCGATACGTACCTCTCCGACACTATCTCCCGAAAGGACAGGGAATTCAATAAAGCGCTCTCCGTTCAGGCTGGGGAAATCGCTTTTCAATACATAAGAAGCAAACTGACCATGCTCATCGAGAATACGAAGGTCCGAGAGGTCGTCCTTGCACTTGGCGATCATCCCGGGTGTAAGAATGACCCTGTAAAAACCGGCTTGTCCAATGCTGTCCAACGGGGCCTTATAGGCAAACCCATTCTGCGCTTTCCCCTCGAGAAAGAACAGCATCATTCCGGACAGCAGCAGGGGTTTAAAAAGCTTTTTTCTCTTCATCCTCGATAATGATCTTTTTTAATCTTTGATACATAAAGCTAACGACCAGCAGCAAAACACCCAGGCAAAAGAAGGCGGCGATCTTTCCAGCCACAGGAATGTTACGAATATCGAACAGGAACAGCTTTAAAAGCGTGACGGAAAATAACACCAGGGAAATGATACGCAGTTGCTTGAACTTATGACGCATACCCATCCACATAAAGATAAAAGAGCTCAGACCCCATAGGATAGGCAGGCCGGTCTTGATATATATGGTGCGGATCCTGTCAAAAGAAAGGTCCTTGCTATAAAAGGCCGGGTTCACCAACAGCTGCGCCTCCGCGCTGAGAAATATTACGATCACAATGCAGATCAGCCAGCTGAAGACGGTAGGGGACAGAGCTTTTAGCTTATCGTTCCGCCACCAGGCTATAGACCGGTAGATCATCACGGCAACCAGCGCCGCCGTAGCCCAATGGACCAGGAAATGGACCGAAAGCCCCTGCTGCAGCACCTCCGTTTGTATGACATAGACCTCCGGTATGAACAACAGGTACACAAAAAGGCTGAACATCAGCAAGCTCATAGGATAGATGGGATCCCCCAGCCAATTCCACCGGTCACAGGCATACGTGACGCCATACGTCCATATAAATCCATACAACAGCAAATACAGGGTGGACAGCTGGGTGCCCGGGTAATGATGATCAAACTGATACCAGATCTCCAGGGCGCCTCCCGTGAATAGCAACAGGCAGGCGGCAATGATAAAGAACGCTCTTTTTTGTAGCAGGAATAACACATAACAGCAGGCTGCTGCATAAAGGGTGGTCATTAGCCCCTTATTAAAAAATACAGGCAGGGGACGTTTGTCAAAACGTAAGTAGTAGGCGCTTCCCCAATCCATCAGCAGGCTTACCAGCATAGCTACCCACACTATAAGGGATGCCCACCTGATAATGCTGATCCCCGACTTGCGGAAAAGCCAGTACAGAAGCACAGACTCCGATGCCCAGAACAAAGTGATATAATGTCCGTGTAGCTGTATCGGTGCAGTAAGGGAGATAAAGGTCAGGGTAATGCCGATCAGCAGATAGAGGACATTGGTGTCCACCTTTTTCTTACGGAAAAGGAAATACGATACGCCCAGGTTAAACACCGCCATGGATGCGCTGAACAAACCCTGGTATTTTGTCGCCCCCATCTCCTTCACCAGGTACAGACCCGCGGCAAAATATAAGCAGGTATTTACCAGCAGGATGCCGAAATCCGAAGCGATAAATTTCTTATTCTCCCGGATATTATGGGCAATATTGATAATAAAGAACAGGATATAGAAGGCCGTTGCAAACAGGAAAGCTCCTTCATAGGTAGGTTCACCGGTATTATCCGGCAGGGTGGTCAGCCAGCTTACAAACAGGATGGCCGTAAACCCGAATGCCAGCAGGTTCAACAGTCGCCAGGCCTTGCGATAGGCCATCGCCAGCAACCCGGTATTGAGGATCAGCAGATAGCCGAACAGCACCTTATAATTGCTGCCGCCATTGCTCACCAGGAAAGGGGTGACAAAACCACCCACCAGGGCAATGATGGCGAGTTCCTGACGGTCGTATAATAAAGACAGGACCACAGCAAATGCGGTGATCACCAACATGATAACAAAGGCGACGGTCTGACTGAACAGCTGGTACTGGTGAAAAGCCAGCGCTATGGAAAAATATAGCACCGCCAGTCCCCCGCCAACCAGCACACTGCTGAATGCTTTATAGCTGTTGCGTAGAAAGTGAGCGATACCTATCAGGATGCCCCCGCACAGGATGCCGATACCCACGCGTCCTGCCGGACCTATCCAATCATTGTCGATAGCATATTTTACAAAAAAGCCGATGGCAAGGACCAGGATGCCTATACCGATCTTGCTCACCAGGTTCTCCCCGATAAATTTTTCGAGATCAGGATGCTTTTCAAAAAAACCGGGTTTTTCAACGGGAAGCACGGGAGAAGTTTCCTGCCTGGGCTCTCCCGGACTGGTAGATGAAGCCCGGAAAACGTGTGGCTCGGTGACCTCTCTGCCGGGTTGAACTATTGGCTGGGGAACAGGCCTCCTCGGCGGCGGCGGCGGAATGAACGGTTCCGTCTCTTTTGGCGAAGCCGGCGCAGGTGCTTTCACTGTATCAGCTGCGGCCGGCCTGAAATCCTCGGCAACCTTTTCCGGCCTGTCAAGCCCCTGGCGTAAACGGGTGATCTCTCTTTCCAATTGATCCATCCGTTCGAGGGTGCGATTCCTGAATGAGAGGATGAGTATCACCAGGATAATGAAAAGTAATATGACAAGTATTTCCATATTCCGGGGTTAGCCGATAAAGATAATCGGTAACTTCCGTAACTGGAAGTCCTCTTTGGCCGAAGGCCCGTATTGGATATTCCGGACATTTAAGTCGCCAGCTCCAGGTAGACGGGACAATGGTCGCTTTGCTTTACATCAGAATATATTTCCGCACGTAAGAGCTTTTCCCCCAGGGTAGTAGTGACATTGATATAGTCGATACGCCAACCCTTATTTTGCAGCCGTACCGAAGGAAAACGCTGGCTCCACCAGGTGTATTGGTGAGGATCGGGGTTCAATTGCCGGAAAGTGTCCACCCAACCGCTGCCAAGGAACTTGTCCATCCAGGCCCGCTCTTCGGGAAGAAAACCCGAGGAATTCTTGTTGCCCCTGGGGTCATGTATATCGATCTCCCGGTGCGCGATATTATAGTCTCCGCACAGGATCAGCCTGGGATATTTACCTTTCAGCGTCTCCAGGTAGGTGTGAAATTCTTCCAGCCAGGTGTACTTGTAAGTCTGCCGTTCATCTCCGGTCGTGCCGGAAGGAAAATAAGCGTTGATCAGGCGGATGTCCCCAAAATCCATTTGGATCACCCTTCCCTCTTCATCGCTGACCGTATGCCCCGTGCCGTATTCCACATGGTCCGGCACCTGTTTGGTGAAGACGGCGACACCGCTATATCCTTTTTTCCGGGCGGAGAACCAGTAGTCATGGTATCCAAGGTCCGTAAAAGCCTTATGATCCACATTGTCCCTATGGGCCTTGGTTTCCTGTATGCAGACGACGTCCGCCGGGTCTGTTCTCAACCATTCGATAAGACCCTTATTCATCGCGGCACGAATGCCATTGACATTGTAGCTGACAATACGTAATGATGACATAAATTTACCTCCCGGATAGTTAGACACCGCAAGGTACTATTTGTCCCTGAAATAAGGAGTATTTGGGAGCGACAGCCCGGTGAAAGTAAACCTAGTACGTAACATGGAAAAATTAGATAGGATCATTCCTGCCAACGCCAGTGAATCCCGGTTCCTGGAAGGCCCCAAGAGCAGGGGCTATGAGCTGAAGTTTGCCTGGAAGGTTTTCAGGGAATTTATCAAAGGATTCCGGACCCTCCATTTTGTAGGGCCCTGCGTCACGGTGTTCGGCTCGGCCCGGTTTAAGGAGGATCACCCCTATTATGAGGCGGCGCGGGAGATGGGACGCAAGATTGCCACGATGGGTCTCACTACGCTGACCGGTGGAGGACCGGGTACCATGGAAGCCGCTAATCGCGGCGCTTTTGAACAGAGAGGTCATTCGATAGGCTGTAATATCAAGCTGCCTTTCGAGCAAAAGCCCAATCCTTATGTACAAACCAGCATCACCTTCGACCATTTTTTCGTGCGTAAGGTCATGCTGGTAAAATACTCTTATGCTTTTGTTATCATGCCCGGCGGTTTTGGGACCATGGACGAGTTCTTTGAAACCCTCACACTTGTCCAGACCAAGACGCTGGTACAATTCCCCATCGTCCTCTTTGGTGTGGAATATTACCGGGAATTATGGGAGTATATGGAATACATGGCCACGCAAGGCACCATCTCGAAGGAAGACCTTTCATTGGTATTGCTCACGGATAGTATTGACGAAGCCGCCGGCCATATCGACAATTTTATAAAAAAGAATTACCGGGAAGGTCCCCGCAAACGCAAGTGGTGGCTGTTTGAAAAATACCGGCAGTATAACACCGCCTGATAACCTTATTTCCGGATGGTGGGGATCCGCACACCCAGGCTGAGGACCATCTCATAAGTACCGAAAGCCTGCTTGGCCGTGCCTTCGTATACATGAAGACCGGAATACCGCGCATAGTCTAGCTTGTTCGAATATTCCAGGTAAACATATTGGAAGAAAGTCGCACGTATACATCCTTCAAAACCTATATTCCAGCCACCGAACTGAAACCCTGCATCATTCTTTTGTCCAAAAAAGCTGTTGTCTACATGCGGTATCACAGGACCAATGCCGCCCTTCGCCAGGAGATCCAGCTTCACTTTCCTGGAAGAGAGGGGTAAAAAGTGCCAGCTCTTAACGGCATTGAAAAGCAGGAAGTTGGCTCCGTTATTTAGATAGTAATAAAAACCGTTGGCCGCGTTGAAGGCGACCGTCGAATCCATAGCATGATGATTCAACGTCCCTTTTACACGCGCATTCTGGTCGGCAAAAATGAATTTTGTATGGTCGAAGTTGATCTCGAACGCCCATCCTTTTTCCTCGTTCAGCACAAAGCCCAGCCGGTAGTTGTACTGCGGAATACTCAGCGCCTTTGACAAAAGCCCCTCATTCCATCCCGGATGATCATGCCCCTTGATACCTTTGAAAGTATAATCATTGCCCAGCGAGGGCTGCGAGATATGCACGTTGCTGTGGGTATACCATTCTTTATTATACCCCCAGGAGAAATAAACCTCTTTAATAAAATGCTTTTTCTTTTTTTCCTGCGCAAAGGAAAAACGGGGAAGAAAAAGGGTAACGAACACAATGGAGACTACGCCATGGCGGAGCCTGACTTTTGACTCTCTCATAATCAATGCCTTTCAGAAAAGAATACTTTTGCGGCGTAAAAGTAGTTAAAAAAGGGTTAACCGCATGTTATTCGGCTATTCGGACATTATCAGGCGTCATACTCCAATACAGGTCTCAGCCACCTCTCCACTTCTTCCAGCGGCATCCCTTTGCGGTCTGCATAATCCGTCACCTGGTCCTTCTCGATCTTTCCAACCCCAAAATACTTGCTTTCGGGATGAGCGAAATACCAGCCGCTGACGGAGGATGCAGGATACATCGCCAGCGATTCCGTCAACACGATACCCGTATGTTTGGTGGCATCCAGCAGCGCAAACAGCTTCCGCTTCTCCGTATGGTCCGGGCAGGCCGGATATCCCGGAGCCGGACGGATACCCAGGTATTCTTCCTTTATCAGCTGTTCATTGTTCAGGTGCTCTTCCTTTACATAGCCCCAGAACTCTCTCCGTACCCGTTCATGCAACAGCTCTGTAAAAGCTTCGGCCAGCCTGTCCGCCAAAGCCTGTAAGGTGATCTTGTTATAGTCGTCATGAGCAGCCTCAAAACGTTTGATATGCGGCTCGATTCCTTCGATGGTGACCGCAAAGCCGCCGATATGATCGCGTTTGCCAAAGGACTTGGGCGCTATAAAATCCGCCAGTGAGATATTGGGCTGGTCTGCCGCCTTTTTTATCTGTTGCCGCAGGAACTCCAGGCGAACAGGTGCATCCCCTGCATCTACAATCACTGTATCCTTTCCATCGGAATTGGCCGGCCAGAAGCCGATGACGGCCCGGGCTTTCAACCATTTCCCGGCTACTATCTGCTTTAGCAGCGTTTGTGCATCGTTGTACAATTTCGTGGCTTCGGCGCCCACTTTCTCATCCTTCAATATCTGCGGGAACTTCCCATGTAATTCCCAGGCGATAAAGAAAGGACCCCAGTCGATGTAAGGCACGATCTCCGCCAGGTCATATCCGTCGAATACCTTCGTTCCCGTGGATCCGGGCGTTACGGGTGTAAACTGTTCCCAATCGATCTTTACCTTGTTCTCCTGCGCCTGTGCAAACCTGAGGTATTGTTTTGCGCTCTTCTTATTGCCAAAGTCTTCCTTCAGCTTCCTGTATTCTTCTTTTATTCCCCGCAGAAAATCCGGCTTTTGTTCCTGGCTCAACAGAGAGCCTACGACCGTGACGCTGCGGGAAGCATCCAGCACATGCACCACCCCTTTTTCAAATTCAGGAGCGATCTTTACGGCCGTATGCATACGCGAAGTGGTCGCACCGCCGATGAGCAGCGGCACCTCGAAGTCCTGCCGTTTCATTTCTCTTGCCACATGCACCATCTCATCCAGCGAAGGAGTGATCAGACCGCTGAGACCAATGATGTCCACCTTTTCCCTTTTAGCGGTCTCCAATATTTTGTCGGCCGGTACCATTACTCCCAGGTCGAGGATATCATAACCGTTGCAACCCAGCACCACGCCGACGATGTTCTTGCCGATGTCATGTACGTCTCCTTTCACGGTTGCCAGCAGGATCTTTGCTGCGCCTGCCGTTTCTCCATTTGTCGTGCCTGCCGCCTCGTGAGCCAGCCTGCGCTCCTCTTTCTCCTGCTCGATAAAAGGAGTGAGCACTGCTACGGACTTTTTCATGACGCGGGCGCTCTTTACCACCTGGGGCAGGAACATCTTGCCGCTGCCGAAGAGATCGCCTACCACGTTCATACCGGCCATCAACGGGCCTTCTATCACATCCAGGGGCTTGGGATACTTCTGCCGGGCTTCCTCCGTATCCGCATCAATGTGCTCAGTGATACCGTTGACCAGCGCATGTTTCAGTCTTTCTTCCACCGAACCTTTACGCCAGGCTTCATCTTTCACCTCCGCCTTGTCTTTTGCCTTTACCGTTTCGGCAAACGCCAGCAGCTTATCGGTGGCTTCGGGATTGCGATTGAGGATCACATCCTCGCACAGCTGCCTTAGTTGAGGCTCGATCTCATCATATACGACCAATTGACCGGCATTAACGATACCCATATCCATTCCTGCCTTGATGGCATAATACAGGAACACGCTATGCATGGCCTCACGGACGGTTTCGTTGCCCCGGAAGGAAAAGGAAATATTGCTGACGCCTCCGCTGATACGGGTCAGCGGCATCTTTTGCTTGATCTCCCTGATAGCCTCGATAAAATCTACCGCATAATTATTATGCTCTTCGATACCCGTGGCGATGGCAAAAATATTCGGGTCGAAAATGATGTCCTCGGGATCATAACCCACTTGCCGGGTCAATATATTATATGCCCGTTGGCTGATGTCTACTTTCTTACGAAGGGTGTCCGCCTGACCGTTCTCATCGAAGGCCATTACGATGACGGCTGCGCCATAGCTTTTACAGATTATAGCCTGCTCGATAAATTTGGCCTCACCTTCCTTGAGAGAGATAGAGTTGACGATACATTTTCCCTGCACGCATTTCAGACCGGCCTCGATGATGGAGAATTTCGAGGAGTCGATCATGATAGGGATCTTGGCAATGTCGGGCTCGGCCTGCAGGAGATTGAGAAAGGTCTGCATGGCTTTTTCTCCGTCCAGAAGGGCGTCGTCCATATTGACGTCCAGCACCTGGGCGCCGTTCTCCACCTGCTGACGGGCTACGCTGAGCGCTTCTTCATACTTATTCTCCCGGATGAGCCGGGCAAATTTTTTGGAGCCTGTGACATTCGTACGCTCCCCTACATTGAGAAAATTCGTTTGAGGGCGTACCACCAGCGGTTCAAGACCGGACAAACGTAAATACGGTTTAATAGTAGTTGCTGACATCTTATTTGATCAAATCCTTTTTATAATGAAAACACTAGACCAACTCCTTTTCCACCACCGGCAGGGGTCTGGGCCGGATCTTGGCAACATGTTCTGCAATGTGCCGGATATGGTCCGGAGTGGTGCCGCAGCATCCGCCCACGATGTTCACAAATCCGTTCTCTGCCCATTCTTCGATAAAATGAGCCGTCTGTTCCGGCTGTTCATCATATTCACCCATGGCGTTCGGCAACCCCGCATTGGGATAAGCCGAAGTATAGCAGGCTGCGATCTGGCTCAGCTCCTCTATATGACTGCGCATTTCCACGGCGCCCAGGGCGCAGTTGAGCCCGATGCTGAGCGGTTTGGCATGCATAACGGAAACATAGAATGCTTCCAGCGTCTGACCGCTGAGCGTCCTGCCGCTGGCATCCGTAATAGTGCCGCTGATAAGGATGGGCAGCTCCTTTTGAGAGTTATCCCTGAAATATTTTTTGATAGCGAATATAGCCGCCTTGGCGTTCAATGTATCGAAGATGGTCTCGATAAGCAGTACATCTACTCCGCCCTCCACCAGGCCCTTGACCTGCTCATAATAGGCGGCGGACACTTCGTCAAAGCTGACAGCCCTGAACCCCGGGTTGTTTACATCGGGAGAGAGGGAGAGGGTCTTGTTCATAGGCCCGATGGCGCCGGCGACAAATCGGGGCTTGTCGGGATTACGGGCCGTATATTCATCCGCAGCCTTTCTGGCAATACGGGCGGCAGCTACATTGATCTCGAAGGCCAGTGATTCCATGTGATAATCGGCCATACTGATCACCTGCGCATTGAAGGTGTTGGTCTCGATAATATCGGCGCCTGCTTCAAGATATTCCCGGTGGATCCCCTCGATGATATCCGGCTGGGTAAGACATAACAGGTCATTATTCCCCTTCAGGTCGGACGGCCAGTCGGCAAAGCGCTGACCCCGGTAATCCTTTTCCTCCAGCTTGTGACGCTGGATCATGGTACCCATGGCCCCGTCGATAATGAGTATACGTTCTTTCAGGCAGTCTTGAATTGTCTTCTTCATGATAATAGCTCCTTTTCCCGCTGGCCTATATGCGGATAATTATTAACAAATTGAGCAAACGCCTTTTAAAGAGAAAAATTTTCTGAACAAAGTAACAACGAGGGAAATAACCTGCGGAAGGATAATTATTTCAGACGTTTATTAGTTCAGTTTTTACTTCTTTACCAAAGCGTTGGCATTGGCTGGACAGGCTGAACAATAAACAAATCCGCCTGTTCCGGGAACAAAGGTACATAAAAAATATACAATTGCAAGGTCAGCCCCCGGACATTCCCGTCCGGCCATTACAGACCAACCAGGAACCAGTCTGCAACTACCGTCCAGCCATGTAGCTTTCCACAGGCAGGCGATTGGTAATGCTTCTTGCCAGCGTCATTTCATCCGCATATTCCAGCTCCCCTCCAAAGGCGATGCCCCTGGCGATGGTGGTGAACCGGGCCCCGCTGCCTTGCAGACGCTTCTGTATGTAATAAATGGTGGTATCGCCCTGTATGGTAGGGTTAAGCGCGAAGATGAGCTCCTGGGTATGTTCTTTCTGTACTCTGCTGACCAGGGCCTCGATATTCAGCTGGTCGGGACCTATTCCATCCAGGGGAGAAATGATGCCTCCCAAAACATGATACGTACCGCTGTATTGTTGGGTGCTTTCGATCGCGATGACCTCCCGGATACTTTCCACTACGCAGATAAGCTCCTGCTTGCGGAGGGAATTGGCGCAAATGGAACAGATGTCCGCATCGGCCACATTAAAGCACCGTTGACAGAACTTGATCTCCTGCCGCATCCGGACCACTGTCTCTCCAAAACCCTGTACCAATGCAGCATCCGTCTTCAGCAAATGCAACACCAGACGAAGGGCCGTTTTCTTCCCGATACCCGGTAATTTGGCAAATTCGTTCACCGCACTCTCTAATAGATCGGAGGAAAATTGCATACCACAAAGGTAAACCTTCTTCCGTTAGGAAGAAGGTTTACAAGGTAATATCCACGTCATTATCCCAATTGGCTTTGACATTCAGCTTCTTTTTAATGGGGATCACCCGCTCGGGCTGCCGGTGCTTGCCAAAGAACTGACCGGTATCCCAGACCCCATTGCCGTTGGTGTCATACAGGATCCGCAGTTCATACTCCCCCGGGGCAAAAAGTATCTGTCTGAACTCTTTCCCGCTCTTGAATGTATAGGAGAATTTGACGGCATCCTGGACGACGAATTGCAGAACAGGCTTTTTGGAAAGGTCCAGGTTGAGTATACGGACCCTGACCTCCCCGTAATCGATGTCTTTTTTGGTGCTGAAGCTAAGGGTATCCGCTTTTAATAGTTTTTTTCCTAATGTATCCTCTGCGAAATCCTTGGGGAAGACCATATGGTACTTGGTACCCGGGGTCCAGGTATAGAGCATATAGAACAGCTTGGCCGTAGTGTCCCCCCGTTTGAATTGATAGGTTCCGGGGGCGATATCCTGGTAGTTGTCGTCGGTAAAACGGATCTTTGAAGAATCGAAGAATTTCAGGGGAGTGGTGAATTGCAGCTTCAAAGTATCGAGAATATCGAATACCCCGCCCGAGATATTGCTTTGCAGCTGCAGCCGCTTGTCCTTATCCTTCTCCTTTTCCTTGGGCTTTTCCTGGCTTTTGGAGAGATTACCCCCTCCCTTGCCCCCCGAGCTGCCTTTGGAAGACGTTTTTTTACTCGTATCCGGCTCTACAAAAGCATACAACGTGGAAGCCGGTGTGTTGGCGCCGATGACCACGGGCGTGTCGGA